>PDVJ01000002.1_pt2 | contig 89358 bp, 82 predicted proteins | sample 1369811 | NCBI WGS metagenome assembly PDVJ01 (sample SAMN07795376, study PRJNA414565) | Alkali sediment metagenome, whole genome shotgun sequencing project. | reverse complement strand
CTTTGCGCATATCGATTGCATTGGCTTCGATGATGTTTATTGTATTAGCACGCAACGCTTGCGCCATCTGCCGTAAAATACGATTACGCTCGCTTCCACTCATGGTTGCGACAATACGACTGGCAGATTTTGCTTTTTCTAAAAATTGTTCCATAATTATTCCCTTTTAATTAGGGATATTATAACGAAGGAGAGTTAAGAAGAGAAATTCCCCAAAGGGGAATGGGAAAGAAAGTGAAAAAGATTACTCGATTTCTGCGTCGATGACGTCGTCATCTTTTTTTGCTGATGAAGAAGCAGCTGCTTCGCCGCCTTCATTTTGCTTGTACATCTGCTCTGCCATTTTGTGGCTAACATCTGCCAGTTTTTTCGTTGCCGCTTCGATTTGATCTTTAGTAGCATCGGTATCTTTGAGAATCGCTTTTAGTTCAGCTAGAGCCTCTTCGATTGCCGCTTTTTCAGATGCGTCAATTTTATCCGCCATCTCTTCAAGAGATTTTTCGGTTTGGCTCGCCAATGCGTCCGCTTGATTGCGAAGATCTACGATCTCTTTGCGCGCTGCGTCTTCGGCTTTGTGGTTTTCTGCATCTTGAACCATTTTGTTGATCTCATCTTCACTCAATCCGCTTGAACCAGAGATCGTGATGGACTGAGATTTACCTGTCCCTTTATCCGTAGAGCTTACGGTCAAAATACCGTTGGCATCAATGTCAAACGTTACTTCAATTTGTGGTACACCGCGTTTTGCAGCAGGAATACCTGTTAGTTCAAACAATCCGAGTGATTTGTTATCACGAGCAAACTCACGCTCACCTTGACCTACAGAGATGCTAACCGCCGGCTGGTTGTCTTCTGCTGTTGAGAAAACTTGTGATTTCTTAACAGGGATTGTCGTCCCTTTTTCGATGATCTTTGTCATAACACCGCCAAGCGTCTCGATTCCAAGAGAAAGTGGTGTAACGTCAAGAAGAAGAACGTCTTTAACGTCTCCACGTAAAACCCCACCTTGGATCGCAGCACCTGCAGCTACAACCTCATCCGGATTAACACCTTTGTTAAGTGTTTTACCCCCGAACTCATCCGATACCATTTTTTGTGCGATCGGAAGACGTGTTGAACCCCCGACCATGATCACTTCATTAATCTCATTGTTGCTCATTCCTGCATCTTTCATCGCAGTTTTGATGTGAGAAATCGTCTCTTTTACCAATGTATCGATCATTCCCTCAAACTTAGCACGAGTCAATTTAACAACCAAGTGTTTTGGACCTGTAGCATCCGCTGTGATAAACGGCAAGTTGATCTCTGTCTCTTCCGCAGATGAAAGCTCTTTTTTAGCGTTTTCAGCCGCATCTTTAAGACGCTGTAGTGCCATTTTGTCTGCTTTGAGATCGATACCATGGTCTGATTTAAACTCTGATGCCAAGAAGTCAACGATTTTGTTATCGAAGTCATCTCCACCCAAGAATGCGTTACCGTCTGTTGAAAGAACTTCGAAAGTTCCTTCGCTGATCTCAAGAACCGTAACGTCAAACGTTCCGCCCCCTAGATCGTAAACGAGAACTTTCTCATCCCCTTTTGAGTCCAACCCATACGCCAAAGCAGATGCAGTCGGCTCGTTGATGATACGAAGAACATTCAATCCTGCAATCGTTCCCGCTTCTTTCGTCGCTTTACGCTGTGCATCATTGAAATACGCTGGTACGGTGATAACCGCATCGGTTACTGCTTGACCGAGGTAACTTTCTGCATCTGCTTTCAATTTTGAAAGGATTTTTGCAGAGATCTCTTGTGGCGTGTAAATTTTACCCGCAACGTCAACCGCAGCCATACCGTTTTTATCCACGATTTTATACGTTACTTTATCGTGTGCCTCTTTTGCTTTTTCCTCATTCATCATAAGACCCATGATACGTTTTACTGAGTAAATCGTTTTATCCGGGTTTGTGATCGCCTGACGTTTAGCAGGATCACCTACTAGAATTTCACCCTTATCAGTAAATGCAACAACCGATGGAGTGGTGTTTTTACCCTCTTTATTAGGGATAATTTTCGCTTCGCCGCCTTCATAGACAGCAACACATGAGTTTGTAGTTCCTAAATCGATACCAATTACTTTTGACATATTAAATTCCTTATTTTTATTTTATTTTTTAGTTTGCTATTACGACCATTGCATCACGCAATGTTCTCTCTTTATATCGAAACCCTTTTTGAAAAGTGTTTACGATTTCACCGCTCTGATGATCAGGACTGTCAACACGCTGTACTGCGTTGTGAATATCCGGATTAAACGGCTCGCTCTCATCTACAGCAGTTACGCCATGTTTTTCAAGAACACTCAACAGCTGCTTCATTGTTAATTCAACACCCTCTTTGAGTTTTTCAAGCAACACGTTTGCATCTGCTTCGATTGCCGTAGCACCGATCGCCATAGAAAGTGAATCTACTACGGGGATTAAGTCTTTGGCAAATTTTTCATTTGCATACTCTAACGCCTGATATTTTTCACGTTCGAGCCGCTTTTTGATATTATCAAAATCAGCATGCACGCGAGCGTACTTATCTTGCAAGGATACCAATTGAGCTTGAGCGGTTTCCAATTCATTTAGTGGTTCCGTGATACACTCCTCGCCTTCGGTTAAGACGACTTGCTCTTCACTTGCCACTTCTTCATTTATCTCTGTTGACATAATGTTTTAAAGCTCCTTTGTTGAAATCCGGTGTTATTATAATACATTGAGTCACATGATGTCAAGAGCAATATGAAATATTTTACATAGAATAGTTTAGTCTATCACTATCAAGTCTTATTTTGCCTTTTCAACTGCTATAATAAGGATAAAAAAAGAGTTCGGATGAAGCAAAACACTTTACGTACGATTAGCATTATCACCCTTCTCCTTTTTGCCTATATGCTCTGGATTTCTCCGCCGCCTCTGAACATTGATCCAAAAGCATGGAAACTGTTTGCCATTTTCAGTGCCACTATACTTTCTATTTTATTGAACCTTCTTCCTATTATTGCGGCTTCGATCATAGCATTGGCAGTCAGTGTTTTAAGCGGTATCGTTGAGCCTGCAAAAGCGTATGCAGGATTCTCAGAAAGTTTTATTCTATTGATTGTGGCCGCATTTTTGGTTTCCCATGCCGTACATAAATCGGGGCTTGGGAAACGTCTGTCCCTTCATATGATCAAACACTTTGGCAAATCGACCCTCGGATTGGGTTACAGTGTGATGCTCACTGATTTATTGATTGCCCCTGCATTTCCTAGTAACACTGCTCGCTCTGGTGTTTTATACCCACTGGTTTACGGCCTCGCACATGATTGCGGTTCCAAGGTGGGAGATGGAACTCAAAAAAAACTCGGAAGCTATTTGATGATGACTTCAATGGCAGGGCTTACTGTTTCTTCCGCCATGTGGCTCACGGCTATGGCCGTCAATCCTGTGGGAACAAAAATCGCTGAAACGATGGGTATCCACATCACCTTCTCCTCTTGGCTCATCGCGTCCATAGTTCCAACATTCATTGCTTTTATGGCCATACCGTGGGTTTTACACCGTATCTATCCACCGCAGCTCACTTCCACCCCTGATGCTCCGGCCAATGCCCAAACGATGCTCAATATTATGGGACCTCTCAGCCGTAACGAGTGGATTACCGCCGGCGTATTTTTAGGGATGCTGATCCTCTGGTCACTCTCAGGGTTTTTGTCAATCGATAAAGCGGCCGTTGCCTTTGGAGGGCTTGGAATTCTCATAGCGACACGTGTATTTGGTGCCGAGGATTTTCACTCGCAGGGAGAGGCGCTTAGTACCCTCATTTGGTTTGCTATCCTTTTTGCACTTAGTACCCAGCTTGCCGAAATGGGATTCATGAGTGCGGTTGCCAACCATTTCACCTCCTATCTTAGCGGAATGTCATGGATTACTATTTATACTTTACTTATCGTTTTGTATGTAGCGATTCACTATTTTTTCGTCTCCCAAAGTGCTCATTTACTTGCCCTCTTCGGACTTTTTTTGAGTATCGGTATGAGTGCCGGAGTGCCGGGTGAATTAATGGCCTTGATGCTACTGTTTGCCACCAACTTTAATGCGATCATCACCCCTCAAGGCTCATCCGCCAATGCCATTTATTTGAGTTCAGGTTACATTACGGCACGTGAAATTTATGTTTATGGAGGAGCGATTACTCTGCTAAATCTCCTCGTTTATCTCCTCATCGGGACTCCATGGATTCTCGCAATGACACATTCATGAAAACAGCCTTTATTCGTATCGGACGTTATGGGCTTAAAATTGTACTTTCAGCACTCGCCCTTGCAGTAGTTTTATATCTGATATTGTTCACACCATGGGGAAATACGCTCGCAAAACCCCTTGTACAAAATAGGCTAAGCTCCCTTTTCGAAACACCGATTAGCATTGATACCTTTACCCTCAGACACAATAGCTTACATCTGCATTTTCATGATTCCCTCAACAATCGTATGCAAGTACAGGGGCAATTTTCACTCATCACACTCAACCTGCATGCTTTTTATCAAGCCGATTTATCGAAAGCAGGCGGACTCAATTCATTGAATCTTCCCCTCAAAACCTCCGGTGTCCTTAATGGCGGATATGGGAGGATGAGTGCCCAAGGCTCGGCAAATATTTTTGATGGAAATTTGCATTACCGTGTCCAGCTCAACCATTTTGATCTTTCTGATCTTCATTTGTCTCGTGCCCTAAATTACCAAAGCCTGATGCTATGGCTCGATTACCCTCATAACAGCTCCACGGTGCTTGCAGGCGACATTGATCTGCATGGATTGGATCGTCGTGATGTTGAGGGGAGTGCCACACTGCAAACCCGTACACAAAATTTCTCCCCTTCGCCGATTGTGGATGATAATACCTCCTTCGATTTTCTCTCCCTTTTTACCGATGCACAAGGAAAAATTCAACCCTTTCATCTCAATCTGACTCTCAAGACTACCGTAGATGAACTGGGTATTTTGGAGCAGTTTGCCATGCTCCCTCTGCGAGGAGAGGCCAATCTCAAAGCGATCCTCCAAGGTGACCAAGATCGCCTTGTCCTCGATGCCCGAACCAATCTGGCCAAAAGTTCAACCCATGCCAGAGTTCATTGGAAACGATTGCGCCCTTCGTACGTGTATCTCGATGTACAACATGCGGATACCCATGCTCTCTTCCATCTCTTTTCTAAAAAATCCCCAACGGAAGGTAGCATCTCTCTTAATGCCGAAGGCACACCCAAAAGCATCCATTATCGGGGATATTTTACGTCCGATTTAATGCGTCTCAACATCGATGACACAACAACGCATGAGGGGATGCTGCGTGATCTGCTGAAAGCTATCCCCTAGTCTCGTCATCAAAGGGGCTATTCAAGCGTAATAGTGGACAATCCCCTATGAAAAATTTATCCACTGTTCTCGATTATCATAATCGAACCAAACATCATGCACACCGATATGCCGCGAGTTTAGGCTATATGGACTGGGCAACGCAACCCAATCCTTTTCGCTCCTACCGCGATGCGCAGAGTATCCCCCTTGTGTTTTCGCACATTAATCCCCCCTATCATCTCCTTTTTGAGCCTGATGGTTTACCCAAAGCACCTGCGCACTAGGCCTTGCCGCATGGAAACAACAGGGCGACGCATCATGGGCGCTTCGATGCAATGCCTCCAGCGGAAACCTCCAGCCCACCGAGTGCTACGTTATCGCTCCTCCAACTGACGGATTATCTGATGGCTTTACCCTCTCTCATTATGCACCAAAAACACATGCACTAGAAGTACTGCATACCTTTGATGCACCCGTTGAGGGGATGAGCAAAAACGGTTATCTCGTGATTTTGAGTTCGGTTATTTGGAGAGAAGCGTGGAAATACGGCGAACGATGCTGGAGATATTGCCAGCTCGATGCAGGTCACGCCCAAGAAGCACTTCGCCTAAGTGCCAAAAGTTTGGGATGGAACAGTACCCAACTAGAAGCAGATACCTCAGCACTTGCAAAAGTGTGCGCCTTGGATCAGCTTGAGCGGTTTCATCCTGATGAACATGAATCCCCCGACATGTTACTGTGGGTCTCACCTGAAGATGCGCCAAGTTCGCTCGTTCTTCCAAACACCCCAAAGCTCACCTCTATTGCCAATATACTCAGTCCAGCTCATCATCCGTGGCCGATCTTAGCCGTAGTCGACGAAGCAACACACGGAACGTATCATACTTCAGCACCGCTGGCAACCAAACGCACTATCCCAAACCCCTCAAAAGGGTCAGCAGAGATTTTTCTCAAACGCCGTAGCGCACAAGCTATGGATAGCTCATCAATTACCAAAGAACAATTCGTTCAGCTACTAGATGCCTGTGATGATCTGCAAGATACTCCCAATGTCCATTTTGTCCTTTTTGTTCACCGTGTGATCGGGCTAAAATCAGGTTTATATCTTTTTGTCCGTAACCGTGATGAACTTGCAGGACTACGTGAATCGCTGGGCCAAGACTTTGAGTGGAAAGAACAGGATGAGTTAAATAACCGACTCTTCTTGCTACGAGCAGGTGATTATCGGGGAGCTGCTAAAATGATCTCCTGCAATCAGGACATCGCCAAGGACAGCGCTTTTAGTATGGGGATGCTGTGCCGCTTTGCCTCTACGCTCGAAGAACAGGGATCACCTGCCTACAAGCACCTCTATCATGAATGCGGGGCTCTAGGACAAATGCTTTATTGCGAAGCGACGACCATGGGTCTCAGTGCTACGGGGATCGGCTGTTTCTTAGACGATGAAATGCACCAGCTTTTAGGGATAACTAACGAGCGTTATCAGAGTTTGTACCACTTCACTATCGGACGAGCCATCGTGGATACGCGACTAGCAACCCTGGAACCCTACGCACACCTTAGCTCTTCGTCTTCGCATCCGTAAGGGTCAGACACAAAATCACTTTTTTACCCTGTGCATGAAGCGTTTCGGCGGCTTCGGTGAGGGTAGTTCCTGTTGTGACAATATCATCGACCAAAATTACCTCGTCTTGGAAAAAAGGAACGTACCTAAAATCTCTAGGATTCGCCAAACGCTCTTCCACACTTTTCCCCGCGTATTTATGATGCTGCGAAGCACGCAATTTTCCGTACAACGGGGTAATAAACGGTGATTTGAGTGCACGATTGAGAATCGCCGTATGTGCGTAACCGCTCGCGGCATGATCATCGATCCCTATCGATGCCACCTTGTTTTCATAATTCCACTCTTTGGCGAACCGTTGCATCGAACGCTTTGCCATGATGGTGTAAATATAATGTCCTAAATCGGTATGTTTGGTGAGAAGCAAGGGTTCGATGTCGCTGTAGGAAAAAAAAGAGTAGACGGGAATGGAACCCAAGATTTTGCGTTTGTAGAGATTGGGGGTTAAAAAGTTATCCTGACATGTGTTACAGATGTGTGAGAAGATACTCCATCTCTCACACATCATGCAGCGCATGACTAGTCCATTTTGAGAACAGACATAAAGGCCTCTTGAGGAAGTTGCACTTTCCCGATTGCCTTCATCCGTTTTTTACCCTCTTTTTGTTTATCAAGAAGTTTGCGTTTACGGGAGATATCACCGCCGTAACATTTTGCCGTCACGTTTTTACCCATTGATTTCACCGTCTCACGGGCAATGACACGGTTACCGATTGAGGCTTGGATCGCCACTTCAAACAGCTGTCGCGGGACGATCTCTTTCATATTGCTTACCAGTGCCCGTCCGCGATATTCCGCAGACGTACGCGGAACGATAACGCTCAATGCATCCACCACTTCACCGGCAACACGTACATCGAGTTTGACCAAATCACCATCACGAAATTCGATAGGATCATAGTCAAAACTCGCGTACCCTTTGGAGGTAGATTTGAGTTTGTCGTAAAAGTCCACAACGATCTCATTCATCGGCATGACGTAGATGAGCATGACCCGTGTCTCATTGAGATACTCCATCTTCTCCTGCATCCCGCGCTTATTTGTCAAAAGGGTAATAACATTGCCCAAATAATCAGTCGGTGTGATCACCGTTGCACGGACATACGGTTCTTCTATTTTATCAATAAACTGCGGTTCAGGAAGTTCGCTTGGATTTTGTACCTCGACCATCGTTCCATCAGTTTTATACACTTTATAGATAACCGAGGGAGCCGTAGCGATGAGATCGAGATTAAACTCTCGCTCCAAACGCTCTTTGATAACTTCCATATGAAGCATTCCCAAAAATCCGACACGAAATCCAAATCCAAGAGCAACGGAGGTTTCAGGTTCATAACTTAAGCTACTGTCATTGAGCTTGAGCTTGTCCAATGCATCACGTACCGCTTCAAACTCATCCGTATCAATCGGATACAGACCCGCAAATACAAACGGCTTAGCAGGAGCATATTCGCCTACCGGTTCTTTCGCCGGATTTTTAGCATCGGTGATGGTATCCCCTACACGGATCGTCCCCACTTCTTTGACACCCAGTACGACAATTCCGATCTCGCCGCTTTTAATGCTTTGCGTTTTTTGACGACGAAGCGGATGAGGGTACATCAGCTCCAATACCGTATGGTTATCGTCATTGTGCATGAGTTTGATCATCTGACCCATTTTGATTTCACCATCAAACACACGAACAAGCGCCATAGCACCCTGATAGGCATCAAACCACGAATCATAGATGATCGCTTTGGTTGTAGCAGCAGGATCACCCACAGGTGGCGGGATACGATCAACGATAGCATCGATGAGTTCTCGAATACCCACACCCGTTTTTGCCGAGATCAGCACGGCATCCGTGGCATCGATCCCAATGGTTGTCTCTATCTCTTCCGCAACCCGCTCAGGTTCTGCGGCGGGAAGGTCGATTTTGTTGATAACAGGGATAAGGGTGAGATTGTTTTCCATCGCCATGTAGACGTTGGCGATTGTCTGTGCTTCAACCCCTTGTGCCGCATCGACAATCAAAAGCGCTCCATCAGACGATGCAAGTGATTTAGAAACTTCATAACTAAAATCAACGTGGCCCGGAGTATCGATAAGATTAAGAATATAGTGCTGACCGTCTTTGACATAATCCAAACGAACACTTTGCGCTTTAATCGTAATCCCGCGCTCTTGCTCGATGTCCATCGTATCCATCATCTGCTTTGAGAGCTCACGGTCACTCACCGCTCCACACTCTTGGATGATACGGTCGGCTAACGTACTCTTACCGTGATCGATATGAGCAATAATTGAAAAGTTGCGAATATTATCCATTAGCTAAACAAACTGTTAACGCTCTCGTTGTGGTAAACACGACGGATGACTTCTGCAAAGAGAGGAGCAACGCTGATGACTTTAATTTTGTCACTGTGGCCGCGAAGGACGAGAGTGTTAGAGACAACAAGCTCATCGAGTTCGCCGTTGTTGATATTATCGTAAGCACTGCCGCTAAGAACTGCATGCGTCGCACACGCCATAACGGAGTTTGCCCCCCGTTTTTTAAGTGCGGATGCCGCTTTAACCATCGTTCCGGCTGTATCGACCATATCGTCAATCATAATGACGTCTTTACCCTCAACATCACCGATGATGTTCATTACTTCCGACTCATTCGCTTTTTCACGGCGCTTATCAACGATCACCATTTCAAGCCCTAATTTTTCCGCAAAATAACGGGCTCGGGCAACACCGCCGATATCAGGAGAAGCGATGACAGGATTGGCAAGATTTTTAGAACTGATATACTCTTGGAAAATGATAGAACCGTAAAGGTTGTCAACCGGAATATCAAAAAAGCCTTGGATTTGACCTGCATGCAAGTCAATCGTAACCACACGGTCAACTCCCGCTTTTTCAAACATATCGGCAACAAGACGTGCCGTAATAGGGACGCGCGGTGCGGCTTTACGGTCTTGGCGAGCATATCCGAAATACGGGACAACAGCGGTAATAGAGCTGGCAGATGAACGGCGAAGCGCATCGGTCATAATCAACAATTCCATTAAATTGTCATTGGAAGGTGCACCGGTGCTTTGAATAATAAACACATCACGTCCGCGAACGCTTTCAGCGATTTGAACGTTTATTTCTCCGTCACTAAAGCGCTTTATTTCCGCTTTTGAGAGAGGGACATCGAGTGTTTTACAGACTTCGACCGAAAATTCGGTACATGCTGAACCGCTGAAAATTTTATATCCGCGCATGCGCACATCCTTGACCTAAATTAAGTAACGAAATTATACCTCGGTATCACTTAGGATTAGGTTCGATAATCCGCATTTATTTTAACGTATTCGTGACCCAAATCACATCCATACGCCGTAAAACTTTCCTGCCCCACTCCGATATCACAATGGATGGTAAAAGCCTCTTTTTGCATCACCGCAGCAGCAAACGGTTCCAATTTCTCATCAAAAAGCAGCTCTCCCTTTTTGTACACACACACCTCATCAAACCAAATACTTAGCGTACTTTCATCACACTCAATGCCGCTGGCACCGATCGTAGAAGCGATGCGCCCCCAGTTGGGATCTTGTCCGAAAAGGGCCGTTTTAACCAGCAATGAATTACTCAATGCTTTTGCCGCAATTTCTGCTTCAATCTTATCCTTGGCACTCGTTACCTGATAGGTGACCAACTTCGTTGCCCCCTCGCCATCGCGAACCATCTCTTTGGCCAAAAAGAGCATGATTGCTTCCAGTGCCTCTTTAAAAGCTTGCGGATGAAAATGACCGCTTTGTCCGTTGGCCATCAATAACACCGTATCATTTGTGGAGGTATCGCCATCCACACTCGCCGCATTAAATGTGGTATGGGTACATTCGTCTAACATTTGTTGCATCGTTACTGCATCAACCTGTGCATCGGTTGTGATAAAACACAGCATCGTCGCCATGGCAGGATTGATCATCCCCGCACCCTTGGCCATCGCACCGATACGAAACGATTTTCCGTTCTCAAGCATGACATTAAAGGCGATCCGTTTTGCAAACGTGTCCGTCGTCATAATCGCTTCAGACGCATTTTTTCCCTCGCGCTTGGAAAGCTCAAAATTCATTGCACCTTCAATGATTTTTGCCTTTGGAAGACGTACCCCGATAACCCCCGTGGAGCTCATAACCGGATGTTGTATTTGAGGGAATTTGGCACTTAGAGCATTTAAAACCTCATCAATATCGGCTATTCCCACAGGTCCCGTCATTGCATTCGCATTTTTTGCGTTAATGAGAACAAAGTTCCCTTCAAACTTTCCCTTTTTACGGAAATGGCGTATCGGTGCCGCCGTCATCTTATTGGTCGTAAAAACTGAAGCTATCGCGCATGGGGTATCTGAGTAGATGAATGCGAGATCCTTCGCTCCCTCTTTTTTGAGGCCGATAGCAATGCCATCCGCATAAAAACCAGACGCTGCGCATACACCGCCCTCAATATTTTCAATCGTATACATGAGAAAAAACTCCAAAGTAATTAAGTGTCCTATTATAAACAATCGAGCAAAAGAATAAGGTTAAAAGTAAGAGGTGAAAGATTTGAAAAAAAAGGGAGAAAAATCGGGAAGGATTCCCGAAATGCGTGGGGCACCACGCGGGAGGTTACGAATCTTTTTTAAGAGTACGAAGCTCGGAAGCAGCGATTCTGATTTTTTTCGTGGTTCCGTCTTCAAGCGTAATACGAACAGTGCGAAGGTTTGGTAAAAAACGACGCTTTGTTCTGTTTTTAGCGTGAGAAACGTTGTTCCCGCTCATTGGGCCTTTACCGCTAATAGCACATCTTCTTGCCATTTGAGGCTCCTTGCGTAAATTTAGGTTGCGAATACTACCTTATTAAACCCAAAGGCTACCTTAAAACTACCGCCTATACAATATTTTTTCTACCCATGCGGTATTTCAAGAATGTTTTAACTTTCTCTGACTACAATAAACAAAAAATATTGGAAAGCCGCCTATCGTGATTACCGCAGAAGAAATAGATCTTTATATACAAAACATTCCTCCCGCGCCCGCGGTCGTACAAGAAGCTCTGAATTATGCCCGTGCAGGCGATTTGACGAAAGCTTCCAAATGTGCATCCGAAGACCCTGCTCTGAGACTTTATCTTAAAACGCTTATGAATCGTCCCATCTATGGTTTTCGGAATGAAGTTTCCGATGTCGCTCAGATTTTTGGAATCTTGGGGCTTGGCGCATCCCAGCAAACTCTCTATAACTACCTTTTGAGCTTGTTAACCCCAAAGAAGTGGGAACTTTTCAGCTTAACAAATCATCAGTTTTATGACCTTCAAGCATCGATCAGCAAGCATTGGGAAGCCATTTTAATCCATCTTAAAATCAATGACAAAGAGATACAAAGTGCAATTAGCCTAATCCCCGCCAGTATTATTGTATGTGAATCTCTCTTTGCATCACGTAAAGCAGAAGTAGCCCAATTGCGCTGTGTCAAGGCACTCGATTTCAATACCATCCTTTTTCGACTCAGCGGCAAAGATTTGTTTGATCTTTCAGGCGAAATCGCGCGTAAATGGGAGATGCCCGAGCGTATTGTCACTCTTATCCGATCCGCTTCAGGAATGGAACCGAACCTCGCTCCTCAAGAGCGTGTGCTGGCTCAGTGGATGCATCTGCTCCTTTTTTATGAGCTCAGTCAGAGCGCTTATATCAGTGCAGGTCTCAATGAGTTTATTGATTTTAAAATCGACTTTGTACAAGAAATTTACGAATCATTCCCTCAGGTAGTTGGATATTCATGCGAGCAATAGTCAAAGGACGTGTTGGCGTATTTTATTTGCAAGGCTTTCTCGATGGCAACAATGCCCCGACTTTTTTAACCATAGAAGACATTAAAGTAACCGAAGAACTCAATATTGATATGCTCCTTGTTTCATTGAAAAAAGTGATTTTTTTCAATAAAAACGGACTTGATGTTTTTGTGAAACTGTTAACCACTATCCGCGATCAAAAGCATATTATCGTCGGATTTTGTGATTATGACCATGCTAAATTTAATATTATTAATACGTTTTACAAAAACAGTGCCAATTTTTCACTTTTTAAGACACAAGAAATTGCTGAGCTTTTTACCGCGAGTAATAAAAGTGAGTCCAGAACCGTTTTGCTTTACAATGATGACCCCTCTCAGCGCTCCGCAATGGCCATCGAACTCTTTGATTACGGTCATAATCCAATCATAGCGCAAAGCAAAGTCGAGTTCGAAGAGAAAAAGAAAAGCAGTGAACTGTACTATGCCATTATCGAGGACACCAATCTAGGACTTTATGGGCAGAAAGTAGCAACACGGGTTACGGGAAATGCTATTATTTACACCATCTCTCAGTTTTTGGATGCCGAAATCAGCGATACCTTTAATCTCTCTTATCATCAAAACTCCCTAAATGTGGGATTCCGTCTCTTTATTTTCGATGCCTATAAAGTCATCTCAATGAATGTTCATGCTCTAAACTTTTTCACTAAACTTGCCTCCTCCGCTGCTGAGTACAATGCATCCATTTGTTTTGTGGGACTCTCATTTGAGAAAACACCCGAATCATTCAAAAACGATCTCGAAGATGCAGGACTCATGTTTTTCGACAACATGGATGATATTCTCAAAAACAAAGAACTCTTGCAAGAACTGGGCGGCGGCGGCGGCGCGGCAGCAAAGCAAAACCGTTCTCTGAACAAAGCTTTGGTCAATGAACTGCCCCATTTTATAGAGGCTACGGTTTCCACGATTGCCATGATGACCAATGCAAAGGCTGCTAAAAACTCTGTTAATATTCAGCCCTTAACCATTCCTAGTATACACGACCAATACGCAAGTTCTATCGGATTTTATGGTGATATTGACGGCTTGATTATTCTCATTTTTCCAAAAACAATTGCCAAAAAAGCATGTGAATTACTCATCGGTGATGCCAATGCCAATGAAGAAGAGATACTGGATTCACTCGCAGAATTTGTGAACATTATAGGCGGGCGTGCAAAAGTCCTATTGTCCGCAGACAAACATGTCCTTGACATTACCCTGCCTCGCACTTACTCTGATATTAACACCCTCCTAGAGATTGCCCAAAACAAAAAAGGGGTGCAAGTTGACCTTAGTTTTGAGGGAGAACACTTTATCTTTTTCTTGACACGGTAAATAAAGCTCCCTTTTTCGCTAAAATAGCACAAAAATATTCAAGGGGCCTCTCATGCTCGTCGCACCAAGCATTCTCTCTGCCGATTTTGGAAATTTAGCGCGTGATGTTCGTGCCATATGTGATGCGGGATGCGATCTCGTTCATGTCGATGTTATGGACGGGCACTTTGTTCCCAATATGACGATCGGGCCTGTCGTCGTAGACGCAATAGCAAAAGCCGCTACAAAGCCTCTTGATATTCATCTTATGGTACAAAATAACTCTTTTTTTGTGGATCTTTTTGCTCCCCTGAAACCCGGATTTATCACTTTTCACCTTGAAGAAGAAAAAAACCCTCACCGACTGGTACAATATATCCGATCGCTTGGTATCAAGCCTGGAATCGTTCTCAATCCGCATACTCCTGCGGAAGCCGTGGAATATTTACTAGGCGATGTCGATATGGTACTCATTATGAGCGTCAATCCCGGATTCGGCGGCCAAAAATTCATCCCGACTGTTGTGGAAAAAATCAAACGCCTCAAAGCACTTCGTGACCGTATTAACCCTGCATGTCTGATCGAAATTGATGGGGGCGTTGGAAGCTCAAACATTCACCTTTTAAAAGATGCGGGCGTGGATGTCTGTGTTGCCGGAAGCTATGTGTTTGGTGCCGATGATTACAAAACAGCGATTGACAGCCTGCGCATATGAGAGTAAAAATCTGTGGTATAACGTCTCTTGAAGATGCGCTCATTGCCATTGATGCTGGGGCTGATGCTCTAGGATTTGTTTTTTATCCCCAATCGCCCCGATACATAAGTGCTCAAGATGCACGCCAAATCATTCACCAGCTTCCCCCTTTTGTTGAAAAAGTGGCCCTTTTTGTCAACGAATCCCCCGAACATATCCAAAGCGTCTGTTCCTCAACCGGCTGTACTCTCGCACAAATACATTTTGACGCACCTGACGCTTTTTTTCAAACCCTTGAATTTCCGTCGCTACGGGTTATCCGTGCGCAATGCAAAGAAGATATCTCCAAGTATAGCGATCACTATCGACTTATAGATGCTTACTGTGAAGGGTACGGAGGAAGTGGGAAAAGACTTAATATTGAGTGGTTTGAGGGAATAGACTGTTCTAAGATCATCCTTGCAGGCGGATTAGATTCCACCAATGTTGCTTCCCTTAAGCCTTATGGATTTTACGGTGTTGATGTTAGCAGCGGTGTTGAAGCCTCTAAGGGGAAAAAAGATCCCCTTTTGGTGCAATCCTTTATCCGTGCGGCTAAATCGTGAAACTTGATCCAAAGCTTTTTGCACGTCTTACTAAAAAAGGGGTTCCCAAAGAGGAGTTTGAATCGCTGCTTCCACAACCAAGCGCATTGACTCTTGAACTGTTACAAGCTCAAGGGTTGAATCTGGTACTTAAAGACAATCTTTACTGCTTAAGCAGCACCTACACTTCTGTTGCAGACACCCTCTTTTGCATCGTGGATGTTGAGACAAACGGTTCAAAGCCCTCTCGTGATCAAATCATAGAGATAGGGGCCGTAAAACTCCAAAACGGTGTCATCATAGATACCTTTGACAGCTTGGTCTATGCAACGGATATTTCTAAGCAGATACAAGAGATAACCGGAATCAGCGTAGAGCAAACCCTCAAAGCCCCGGCGTTAGTGAAAGTAATGCATGAGTTTCGTCTTTTTTTAGGGGATGCGGTCTTTGTGGGGCATGATGCAAAGTTTGATTATAATTTTGTTTCCGCGATGATGGAGCGTGTCGGCTTAGAGGCTTTACTCAACCGATCTCTTTGCACCATTGATCTGGCTGAACGCACCATAGAGAGTGAACGATACGGATTGGCCTATCTCAATGAGCAATTAGAGCTTTATCGAGAGGCAACTCATCACCGTGCCCTCTCAGATGCTATGACGACAACCAAACTTCTCAAGCGAACTTTGCCGTTAATCCCAAAAACGATCCATACAGGTGAAGAATTGATTGCATTTTCCAAAGAGGCGAAACGGCTTAAACGACTTAAGCCTGTTCCAAAGAAAATCGAAGAGAAAGAAGTCTCTTACTCGGAGTAGCGTCCGACATTCACAAGACGATTGTATCGCTGATCAAGACGCTCTGAATCACTCAATTTTTTAAGTGATTGGATTTGACTGACAAAGTAAGCTTTAATCGCTTCGGCAGCGCCTGCTTTATCTCTGTGCGCACCGATAAGCGGCTCATCGATAATATCATCAATCAAATCCAATGATTTTAGATCTGCGCTTGTAATTTTAAGTGCTTTCGTCGCTGCTTCTACTTTAGTAGGGTCGTTCCATAAAATGGCAGAACACCCCTCAGGAGAGATAACGCTAAAGACAGAGTAGCGCATCATGGCCAGTTTATCAGCAACACCGATGGCCAATGCACCGCCGCTTCCGCCCTCGCCGATAACAACCGAAACCGTAATCGTATTCAAGTTGGAAAGTTCAAGGAGATTGCGTGCAATGGCTTCACTTTGATTACGCTCCTCGGCGCCCAATCCAGGATAGGCACCCGGAGTATCTATGAGCATCAACAACGGTATTTTAAATTTTTCGGCCATTTTAGCCACTCTGAGTGCTTTTCGGTATCCTTCAGGATTGGGCATACCAAAATTACGCTTGAGCTTGTTTTTGGTACCGCGCCCTTTTTGCTCTCCGATGATCATAACCCGTTCTTCACCGATATAGCCGATGTAACAAACGATTGCTAAATCATCTCGAAAATGACGGTCACCGTGCAGCTCATATTTTTTATCAAGCAATAAATTGATGTAATCCAATGCGTAAGGGCGGTCTTGGTGACGCGCCAATTGCAACTCCTGATAAGGAGAGAGATTTGCATAGGTTTTCGTAACCTCTTTGTCAAGATCCAATTTGAGTATATCAACTGCATGATGATCATAACGGATCTCTGCAGCAATTATTTCCTCTTGGATTTGGCAAATCTTTTGTTCAAAATCAAGATACGTAGCCAACTGAAGCCTTTAGATTTTTTTGAAAATAACAACACCGTTCGTGCCGCCAAATCCAAATGAGTTACTCATAACAATATTCAAATCTGCTTTACGCGCAACATTAGGGACAATGTCCAAATCACAATCCGGATCCGGCGTCTCATAGTTGATTGTTGGAGGAATAATACCATCCCGCATTGCCATGATACTGACAACTGCTTCGATACCGCCCGCAGCGCCTAAACAGTGTCCCGTTTGACCTTTGGTTGAACTGATTGGAGGACAATTTGCAGCGCTACCAAATGTCTCTTTGGTTGCCATTGTCTCATACCAGTCATTGTACTTTGTACTCGTACCGTGTGCATTAATGTAATCGACTTTTGGATTACCCGCCATTTTCATCGCGGCTTTCATAGCACGAGCAGCGCCTTCGCCACCCGGTGCCGGAGTCGTAATGTGATTCGCATCACCGCTTTCACCAAATCCGATCAACTCAGCATAGATACGTGCTCCACGAGCAACGGCACTTTCGTATTCTTCGAGTACCAAGGCCGCAGCACCCTCGCCCATAACAAACCCTGTACGGTCCGCATCAAACGGACGAGATGCTTTTTTTGGCTCTTCATTACGTGTTGAGAGTGCTTTCATCGATGCAAATCCACCGATTCCTACTCCGCATATTGCCGATTCTGCAGCAACAACGAGCATTTGATCTGCACCACCCACCATAATCGTCTTAGCGGCTTCGCTGATACCGTGTGTACCTGCGGCACATGCCGTTACGGATGAGAGGTTTGGTCCTTTTAATCCGTGTTCAATCGATACAAAACCGCCCAACATATTGACAAGCGCTGATGGGATAAAAAATGGAGAGATACGACGAGGCCCTTTGGTCTCTAAAACGATTGAACTGGCTTCAATCGCAGCCAATCCACCGATTCCCGCTGCAGCACTGATACCGAAACGGTCTTTATCGATGTCCGCGTTCAGATCTGCATCTGCCATTGCTTCTTGCGCCGCTTTTAGCCCGAAATGGATAAAACGGTCTGCTTTTTTAACTTCTTTCGGAGGCATAACGGTTTCTGGATCAAATCCTTTGACTTCTCCTGCTATTTGAACGCTTTGATTGGATGCGTCAAAAATAGTAATAGTGTCAATACCACATTCACCGTCACATATTGCTTTGAAAGAGCTCTCTTTATCGTGCCCAAGCGCATTGATCATTCCCATACCGGTTACTACTACTCGTCTCACATATTCTCCTGCTGATCGCTGATCTTAGATATTGTTTCGCTAAAACTACGAAAGAAAAAACATCTAAGACCACTATAAAATGGCTGAATACCAAGGCTAATACGCGCCTTGATAAAATGACTACTTTTTACCTTCGATGTAATTGATTACATCTTGAACTGTTTGGATTTTTTCCGCTTCATCGTCAGGAATTTCGATATCGAATTTCTCTTCAAGAGCCATTACCAATTCAACAACATCAAGGCTGTCTGCACCAAGGTCTTCTACGAATTTAGAATCCGCTTTAACTTCGTCCGGGTTAACACTTAGTTGTTCAACCACTACTTCTTTAATATCTTCCAATAGCGCCATAATAGCTCCTGTTTTAATGAGTAAAATCGTAAAATTATAACATATTTAGCTTAAGTGGCAAAATGTTGCCCTTAAGACTTTTTACATAAACATCCCGCCGTTAACTTTTAGGGTCTCGCCCGTAATGTAACTTGCGTGATCACTGAGTAAAAAAGCCGTTGCTTCGGCTACTTCTTTTGGCTCACCAAAACGTCCCATTGGGATTTTTGAGGTAAAGGATGCTTTGATCTCATCACTGAGAACGTCCGTCATATCGGTTGCAATAAACCCTGGTGTCACCGTGTTGTATCGAATACCGCTGCTTGCCGCTTCTTGTGCAAAGCTTTTGGTCATCGCAATCACGCCGCCCTTGGAAGCCGCATAATTCGTTTGACCCGCATTTCCTGTTTCACCAACGATAGAGGCAATATTGACGATTGCACCAAATTTTTGTTTGCGCATTGCTTTAAATGACTCACGACAGCCGACAAACGCAGAAAGTAAGTTTGCATTGATAACCGCCATGAAATCTTCACTTTTCATACGAAGTGACAAACCGTCTTTCGTAATCCCTGCGTTATTAACCAAATAAGAGAGTTCCCCATCCGCATCCACAATGGTTTTGATCGCATCCACAAATGCCGCTTCATCCGCTACATCAAATCCAATAACCGCTGCAGTGCCGCCTGCCGCTTCGATTTGCGCTTTAACCGCATCCGCTGCATCCGCACCGCTGCGATAGTTAATCCATACTTTTAAACCATAACCAGCCAACACACGTGCCACTTCTGCACCTATGCCTCGGCTTGATCCCGTTACTAATACATTTTTGCCTGTGAACTTCATCTAATTCCTTTTATGTTAAATAAGTGCCATATCCATCTCATGCGGTTTTTCAATCCCCATGAGTTTTAAAACCGTTGGTGCGACATTGTTAAGCGCTCCCGGATGAACCTCTTTGATTTCGCTGTCCAAAACAAAACACCACACTTTACCTACGGTATGATTGGTTAACGTGTTGCCGGCATCATCGCGCATCTCTTCGCAATTGCCGTGATCCGATGTAATCACCACTGCATAATCGTTACGCTTGCTTGCGTCTATAATGCGTGAAAGTTGTCCATCAACCGCTTCTACTCCTGCAATGGCCGCGTCATAGTTCCCTGTATGTCCTACCATGTCGCCATTGGCAAAGTTGACCACCACAAAATCATACCCCTCGTCCATCGCTTTGACAACCACATCCCCTACTTCGGGAGCACTCATTGCGGGTTGCATATCGTATGTTTTGACCTGCGGGCTGGGAATGAGTACACGCGTTTCATTTTCATACGGCTCTTCAATGCCACCATTAAAGAAAAAAGTAACGTGCGCATATTTCTCAGTCTCTGCCGTGTGCAGCTGACGCAACCCTTCTCGTGAAATGACTTCTGCCAGTGTATTGGTCGGTGCATCTTTGGGAAAAAGGACCGGAAGCGGAAGGTTTTTATCGTACTGTGTCATCGTAGCGAGGTGAACCGGTATGTACGTGCGCTCAAATCCTTTAAACTCAGGGTCACCCAATACGGATGCCAGCTGACGCATACGGTCGCTTCTGAAATTGAGCGTTAAGACAGCGTCCCCTTCTTTAAACCCTTCATACCCATCAAATGCCGCAGGGGTGATAAACTCATCGGTTTCCCCTTTTGCATACGCATTTTCAATGTAATCGGAAACGCTTTGTTCGCTCTTGGGATTGGCCCAGACCATTGCGTCATACCCTTTTTTGATGCGATCCCAACGATTATCGCGATCCATGGCATAAAAACGTCCGCCCAATGTAGCTATTTTAATATTTTTATCACCATGCGCAAGAACCGTTTGCAAAAAGAGCAACGCCGACGTTGGCGCCACATCACGTCCATCGCTAATCAGGTGCAGCCATACTTCACGACCGGCAGTTGCGGCGATCTCAGCAACACCCAGCAAGTGATCAATGTGTGAATGAACCCCGCCATCGCTCATAAGGGCAATCAGATGAAGTCGATTAGACGATTTTAACAACGTACCAAAAACCTCATTACGGGCGAAACTTCCATCTTCCAGCGCTAATGAAATCTTCACAAGATCTTGATACAGCACCCGACCGCTGCCGATGCTCATGTGTCCTACTTCCGAATTGCCCATTTGCCCCTCAGGCAATCCGACACTCAGACCTGAAGTATCGATTAACGCATGAGGCACTTGTTCAAACAACCAATCGTAGGTCGGCTTTTTGGCTGCATAAAATGCATTAAAATCGTGCTTTGGAGAATACCCGATCCCATCAGTAATGACTAAAACCGTTTTTTTTCTCAAAACTTCTCCTTGATTAATCAAACTTTTTGCCGATTATATTAAAATATCACTTTGCATTGCTTTACATCCCGAACACAAAGAGTCTTAATAAATGTTACACTGGTTATATGAAACGTTCGGCATCAATTTATTTCAGTACATTACCTTGCGTGCAGGGGTTGCGTTTTTCATCGGTCTTTTCTTAACCATGTTCCTTATGCCGCGTTTCATTGCATGGGCTCAACGATCCGCTCGTGTTCAACCGATCAACGAATACGTCAGCGCCCACCAAGGCAAGGCAAAGACCCCTACCATGGGAGGGATTATCTTTGTTATCTCAACGATTATCGCCTCCTTACTGACAGTCAATATTGCCAATCCGTATGTGATAGGCGGGCTTTTAACCCTTGTTTTTTATGCGTACATCGGCTTTACTGATGACTGGGGAAAAATTCGCGGCGCAAACAATCTCGCAGGTCTCAGTGCCCGTTCTAAAATGCTTTTACAACTCTTCTTTGGCCTTGGTATCGGCATTTTTTTAATCACGGTTGCAAAACTGGAAACCGGATTTTATGTGCCGTTTATCAAAACAAGTCTTTTTGACATGGGCGATTTCAGCATTGGTTTTTGGGTATTGGTCATTATTGCTACCTCCAATGCCGTGAATTTGACCGATGGGCTGGATGGATTGGCAACCGTTCCCTCTATCTTTGCCCTTCTCTCGCTTAGCGTCATTGTCTACATCGTCGGAAATGCCGCATTGTCACACTATCTCCTTATGCCTAAAATTCCTGCGGGGGAAGTGGTGATTATCGCCATGGCGCTGATAGGGTCATTACTGGGATTCTTGTGGTTCAACTGCCATCCGGCACAAGTATTTATGGGAGACAGCGGATCGTTGACGCTGGGTGCTTTTATCGCCTATATGGCAATTATCAGTAAAAGCGAAGTGCTTCTCATACTTATCGGTCTCATTTTCGTTATCGAAACGATTTCGGTTATTGTCCAAGTGGGAAGCTACAAACTGCGTAAAAAAAGGGTCTTCTTGATGGCACCGATTCACCATCACTTTGAGTTAAAACAATGGGCAGAGAACAAAATCATCGTCCGCTTTTGGATTATTGCTTTACTCTCCAATATTCTCGCCATCATCACACTAAAGATCCGTTAATGCAGCCTCTAAATATTGCCTGTTTCGGGTATGGGAAAACAACACGCGCCATCGCCAAAGCTTATGGGCCGTGTACTTTTTTTGACGATAAAATCACCAAGCCCTTTACCGATGAAGAGGGAAATAAACTCAAGCCAATCAGCGAATTTGATACACGCTCTTTTACCCATGAAATTCCCTCACCCGGCTTTCCCCCATCGCATCCCCTCATCCAAAAAGCGACTCATCTCATCAGCGAATACGATTTTTTTGCTTCAAAAATGCCTTTTTCCATCTGGATCAGCGGAACGAACGGTAAAACAACCACCACGCAGATGGTTGAACATCTCCTTGCCGACAAAGGGGCGATTAGCGGAGGGAACATCGGCACTCCCCTAGCCGAGATGTCTGGCGATGCCCCTATCTGGATTTTAGAAACCAGCTCATTTAGCATGCATTACAACCAAATCGCAAAACCTGACATCTATGCACTTTTACCTGTCACTCCCGATCATGTCAGCTGGCATGGGAGCATGGAAGCTTATTATGAAGCGAAACTCAAACCTCTGAGTATGATGAAAGAAGGGGAAGCGATCATTTTGCCTAAAATGTTTGAATCTGCCCCAACCAAAGGGTTTAAAATCATTTATGAAAATGAAAAAGACTTAGCTCGTTACTTTGGATTTGATGCCAGCCGTATAAAATTCAAAGGGGCGTTTTTAATGGACGCGATGATCGCCATGGGAATCGATAAGATCCTCTATGATCGATGCGATTACGACCGCATCAATGCCTTTATCCTCGATCCTCACCGTCAAGAAGAGTTTCGCGATGCCAAAGACCGCCTCTGGATCAACGACTCCAAGGCTACCAATATCGATGCCACCCTCGCAGCATGCCGTACTTACGCGGATGCGCCGATTCATCTGGTATTAGGAGGGGATGACAAGGGGGTAGATCTCGAGGAGCTGTTTGTGCCGCTAAAAAAATATGATGTACGCGTTTTTGCCATCGGTTCCAATGCTTTACGCCTTCAAACGCTGTGCCAACAATACGACATCCCTTGCACCCTTTGCCATACGCTTGATACCGCTGTTGAACAGATTGCTAAAGTCCATACCCGCAACACCATTGCAATGCTCTCTCCTGCTGCTGCGAGTCTCGATCAATTTACCTCGTATGCGCAACGGGGAAATTTGTTTAAAGAGCTCGTTTCCAAGCTTTAAGCTTACATCAATCCGTTTAACATCAAGTAGCGGTACATCGGCTGAAGCATGTACAAATCAAACGCCCACCATATCCAGCGCGGCTGTGCAGGATCAAGAGGGAATGACGGAGCCAAACCGTCGTAATTGAACTCTGCCATAATGATTTGGCCATACGACGTTTTGAGAGGACAGACGGTGTAACCGTCAAATTTCAAGGCAGGTTCTTTTTTCTCCATCACCGAAACCAAATTCCCCACAACAATCGGCCCTTGATGACGCGCGCTTCCCCCTGTTTTACCGATCGGAATCCCGCAGACATCTCCGATTCCAAAAACATTTTTATAACGGCGGTGTTGCAGTGTCTCACGATCCACTTCCAACCACCCTTTGGCCGTCCCTTTTTGCCATCCCAGCGGTGAATTGGCTACTGCATCCACTGCGTGCATCGGCGGAGTAATGTGAATGAAATCGTATTCGAGTTTTACCTCTTCTTCTTTTTCAATCATCTCATACTCTTTAAACTCTTTGTCGTATTCACCTTGCACTTCGTATTTATGCAAGAAAGTAGCCACTTTATTTTGAGCATCAATGGCGATGAGCTCATGACCGAATTTGTTCGTAATGTTGCCGTATCCCTTTTGTACTTTATTTAGGGCTGCATCAATTTCCGGAAGGCTGAAAAGCTTTTCACCTGCACTAGCAAAGATGAAATCAGCACTCAGTTTATCCCGCTTGAGAAAGTCATCGCTGAGATAAAGAATTTTTTGAGGTCCTCCGCCACATTTAATCGGAGTAGAAGGCTGAGTACAAATAACACGCGGTTTGGATGTTTTTGCCGCTTCATGGATGGATTTAAACCATTCATGCGTAATCGCTCCCCCTTCTGCCGTCCCGCGTGCCAGATCACTTAAATAGACGCTAGAGATACCATTCTTGCCTATCATATCGGCGCTCAATCCTGCAATCTGCTCATAATGACACTGCACCCCTGTCGCGACGATCAGGTAATCGTACGAAACGACTTTGCCCCCTTTGGTTGTAACCTTGTTGTTATCCGGATCAAACGCTTCCGCCTCATCTTTGATCCAAGTTACATCCTGACCTATGTAGCCCGTATTGTCAAAAATAATCTCTTCAGGAACGTACTCACCTGCGGCGACAAAAATCTGTCCCGGCTGATAGACATGTTTATCATTGGGAGCGATAATCGTTATATCGGGTTTAGAGAGTGCTCTACGTAAACGGGCAAGCACCATCAAAGCACCCGCACCGCCTCCTACAATGACGATTTTACCTGTTGCCTCAGAACTGGATGCTGCTAAAGAAGTCGGTGTCCCTCCCGCCAATACCGAGGCCGCAATGGGAGAGAGCGCCATCATTTTAAGAGCGTCGCGCCGTGAAAGCCCTTGGTGCTCTTTAATTTTTTTCATCATCTCTTCGTGATCCATTCTAAATTCCTCTTGTTGGTAAAACTGTTTTTTAATATATTGTTTAATTATCACCCTAAACGGTTTAAGATCTCTTAAAAACTACTCCATTTCCAGAGTCATCAAAAACATCTCTTCACCATCAATGACGCGAACATTCAGACTGTCGCATTGCGGACATTTATAATAAATTTCTTCTAGCTCGGTGATGGTGGTACACTCGTTGCACTCAATCGTCAACGGCTGTACATTCATCACAAACTCCGCCCCATCACACACCGTTTTTTCTTTGAACGTATGAAACGCCGTTTCCAATAAATGGGGTTCAACTCCGCTCATCTTACCGATTTTTACCACCACTTTCTGAACCGATTGGGCATTGTTTTCTTTTGCAATTTCTTCGCATTGCGTTAAGAGAGCCTGTACGATCGAATACTCATGCATTAACAAATCCTAGGGAGTAATTCACCCGTCGGCAAATCCATAAATCGCTTCGATCCCCAACCGCTTAGCAGTACAACACGCCCCTCATACTGATGAGTTACCTGACCGATAATGGCCGCATGACACGCTTCCTCAAACTCGTGAAGAATATCAATCGCTCTTTGGGCATCTTCGCTTTTTACTGCCAAAACAAATGTCCCCTCATTGGCCAGAGCATACGCTTCAAACCCCAGTATTTCACAGATTCCCCGTACCTCATCGCTTACGGGAAGACTCTCTTCATTCACTTCGATACAGACGTTGGATTGCTTCGCCCACTCATTGAGCACCGCAGCTACACCGCCACGTGTTGCATCGCGCATCGCTGTGATTTGGAGTCCTTCTGATAAAAGTTTTTCGACCAATGGCCATAATGAAGTGCAGTCACTTTGGAGTGCAGAACTAAACTCCATCCCCTCACGGTTGGCAAAAATCGTCGCACCGTGGCGCCCTATTTGATTGGAAACAATAATCGTATCGGCTTCACTCACGCAATTAGAGGAAATACCCGCCCTTTGAACAATCCCAATCCCCGTCGTATTGATAAATATCTTATCAACGCTACCACGCGGAACAACCTTGGTATCACCGCAAACGATTTGCGTAGCGTTAATCTCCAGCTCTTTTTTCATCGACAGGACAATCGTTTCCAAATCAGCAACCGAAAATCCCTCTTCAACAATCACCGCACACGTCATATAAGCAGGTTTCGCTCCCATCATCGCCAAATCGTTGCACGTCCCGCAAATGCTGAGTTTCCCGATATCTCCCCCGTCAAAAAAGATCGGGCTGACTGTAAAGCTGTCCGTCGTAAACGCCAAACGCCCGTCCTCAATAATCGCAGCATCCTCGCTTTTTGCCAACGTCTCGTTTTTGAAATGTTTGTAAAAGATATTAGAGATCAATTCTGCATTTTCGGCGCCACCGTTGCCTTGGGCTAAGGTGATTGTTTTTGTCATTTATAATATCCCTGTTTCAATAAAGTCATTCATCTGTCTAATACTTTTTTCGTCAATATCTTTACGATACTCTAACTTTGTTTCCAGATATTATATCTGTTTCAACTGCTTCACTTCTCTTTTTTCGGATAATCGAATGAGACTAAGCTTGCATTTTCTGCACTTATATCTGCCCAGCTGTTACAGTCAAACGCTATCTCCACAACTGCGCATGTCGGGATGTTTTCGTTAAAATGAATGTAATTTTCAGCCAATTCATTCAAACTCGGATTGTGCCCGAACAAAAACACGATACTTTTTTTATCCGCTATTTTGGTCAATATTTTGTGAAGTGTCGTCGCGCTTGCTTCGTAAATATCTTTTTTATATACAATCTCTTTTTCAAACCCTATTTTTTTTGCAATTATCTCTGCCGTAGTTTTAGCCCTAAGGGCTGGACTTGATAAGATTGTATCGGGTACAACTTTTTTATTGTGAAGTTTAGCCCCCATTAAAGGTGCATCCGACTTGCCTCTTTTATTCAACGGCCTCTCAAAATCCTCGAGTGAAAAATCCTTCCAACTTGATTTGGCATGTCTGATTAAATAAACTTTTTTCATGCTAAACTCCCGATGTATTTTCTATTTAAGTTTTTAAATCGGTTGTAAAGTTTTTCATTCTTTTCTTGTATAAAATTTTCAATTTCACTTAGCAAAACAGCGTTTACAGGGCAAATACTCAACCTCTCCAAGCCATTATAATGGTCATGTATCATCCCTAAAACATCTTTGATTTTAGTCAGGATTTTTATTTTCGTCTCATTTATTGGAAAGGTGTGTTTTTCTTTAGCCAATACTTTTTTTATATAAATTCTGTATTTATGCAGCTGTGTTTTATCTAACATCAGCTCTTCGCCGCTAACAAAATTCAATTCATGATTCTCACTTGTAAACAGAACACTTTTGGGAATAACTAAAAAATTTAGATATATGTGCAGCTTCTCTATCTTCTTTTTTCTACTCTTATTTGTATATTTTTTTATACTCTTTATCTCCAGCTGATTACGATATTTTTTTGGTAAAGAGGGGAGAAAGAGTTCAAAAAATACATCGGTATCTCTTATTTTATTGCTTATTTTAATTACTTTTTTGACTCTTTCGTAAAAAGGGTCAGCATCACTAAGCAATGAATACAGTTCTCGACTTAGTATTCTTAAGGTATGAATATCTTTATGCCCGCTCTTGCGAGAGTTGACAAAACTTTTAACATATTTTTTAAACTCTTTTAATTTTTTCAAGCAGTGCTGATTATTCATAATATCCCTACTTACAATAAATTTCCATACTTATAATAAGCAGCGCACGCCCCCTCTGAGCTCACCATACAACTTCCCAGCGGAGAGCTTGGGGTACAGACAGTTCCAAATACCGTGCATTGTTGAGGTTTTGCACGTCCTCGTAAAATGTCTCCGCAAATACAGAGCTTATGATCGTTGATCTCTTCGTAGGGGAGGATCTCTTTGTAGATCACTTCGGCGTCATAGTCGGCAAATTCATCTCGCAGTTTCAGCGCACTTTTGGGGATATGCCCAATACCGCGCCATTTGAACAAATCCACCTTTTCAAAATAGTGATCCATCAAGCTTTGCGCTTTGAGATTCCCCTCCAACGTAACGAGCCGTTTATATTGAATCTCCAGATCACTGCGCCCCTCGTTGAACTGTTTGAGAATCATGTAAATCGATTCCATCACATCGACGGGTTCAAATCCCGATACGACGACGGGAATACCATATTGTTTGGGAAAAATTTCGTAGATTTTTGCGCCGCTGATAACACTCACATGGGAAGGTCCGATAAAAGCATCAATGCAATGGGTGTCGCGTTCTTGGATCAAAAGCTCCATCGCTTCGGGAACCGTGACATGATTTATATGAAAAAAGATATTTTTGATCCCGCGTTTGATCACCGCATCGATCAAAACGGCACTCATGGGGGTCGTTGTCTCAAAGCCGATTGCAAAAAAGATGATTTTTTTATTGGGGTTTTCAACGGCAACTTTCAGTACATCCATCGGAGAGTAAACATAGCGTACATCTGCTCCTTTGGCACGGGCGTCTTGCAGTGTTCCAAGACTTCCCGGTACTTTAATCATGTCTCCAAGGGTGAGTAAAATCACATCCTCCATCATCGCAAGGGTATACGCATGATCAATCCGCTCTTTGGGCATGATGCACACTGGACATCCCGGACCGTGGATAAAGTTGATATTTTGGGGGAGCAGTTGAAGTAACCCGTATTTCATAATCGTGTGGGTATGCCCTCCGCATACTTCCATGATATTTATAGTACGATCCAGCTTTTCTGCCTCTTGTGCGATCAGTTTTTGAAACCCTTTGATAACCTCGGGATCTCTGAATCCATCATATAAATCTTTGAGTTGCAGTGAACTCATACCGTTTCTCTGGAGGGGCAATTGTCATCATCCATCACCAATTGCCGTCGCTCTAGCTCATCAAGTTTCTCTAAAATTTCTTGATACACGCTCAACGATTCCAACGCATCCTCTTCATCGATTTTGCTCATAATGAATCCGATATGCAGCAGTACGTAATCCCCGATTTGAACCGATCCCTCTTCCATCAAATCCAAACTCGATATTCGCTGTATCCCCATCGTATCAACTGTCGCGCTGTTGTTTTGGATGTCAATCTCGACGACTTTGGAGGGTATGGATAAACACATGGATTAAGCTCTCATCTTCCGTTTAAATTCAATCCATTCGATCACCCGTTGAATAGAGGCCTCATCATTGATGTTGACCTCTAAAATATCGACATTGGGTTTGATCTTTCGCGCTTCGGACTTTTCTCGCTGAATATCGTATTTAAAATAGGGGAGCAGATCGGTTTTGGTAAATAGGATCAAATCGGCTTGACGAAACATTACCGGATATTTGGCAATTTTATCCTCCCCCTCAGGGATAGAGACCAACACGATGTTGAGGTGCGATCCGACATCGTAGCTCGCAGGACAGACCAAATTCCCCACATTTTCGATAAAGCAGACATCCAAAGGGGCTAAAGGAAGATCATGCAGCCCTTTGTGTACCATAAAAGCATCGAGATGGCATGCGCTTCCTGTTTGAATCTGTACGGCATCGATTCCGACGGCTTTTAGACGATCCGCATCGCGTGACGTCTCCAAATCCCCCTCAATCACCCCGAATTTAAAAGGAGAAATTCCTGCCATGGCTTCGAGCAGTGCCGTTTTACCGCTGCCTGGAGAGCTCATGAGATTGATAGCCAATACCCCTGATTCATTGAAATGTACTCGATTATGATGCGCTTCATGATCGTTTTTGTCCAAAATCTTTTTGATCACTTCAATCGTTTTGGTGTCATTGAGCTGAGGGTTATGATGCAGTGTCTCATGTGCCGCATGATGGGTATGTGAATGATCGTGGTGATGGTCATCCATAGTAATAGAACATCCGCAATCTTTACACATTCGTTGTCTTTACGATACGAGATACTTTGGATTTTATGATTTTAGCGGGTATCAATCCTATCACAATCCCCGAAATATGCAACATGCCTGTTGCCAACACGAAGCCCATGCCATATTCAACAGCACCCACATTAAACGGTATCTCTGCACCGTGTGCCGTTCCATGAAAAATCGCCAAGATTCCAACAAGTACCGAGCTAAACACTACCGGCATTTTTACGCCAAAACCGATCATTGCACCCAAAACCATAACGGAAGCCAAAATCCCCTCTTCGATGAGAGGTACTTGAACGCCTTGAATTCCTAAAAATGCACCGACCCCCATCATTGTGACAAAACTAAGCGGAACCGCCCAAAGTGACCGTCCCCCCATCTGTGCTGCCCAAAGACCTACGGCAAACATTGCTAAAATATGATCTGTTCCGCCAATCGGATGAGAAAAGCCGGTTTCAAATCCTGAAATACTGCCTGCTCCCGTATGTGCAAACAATGATGCTTGTGCAAGCACAAACACCATTAAAAAAAATTTCAACATTTCTTCCCCTTTTTAAATGGTCAATCAACCTCTATTATAGAATAACTATATGAAAAAAAAATAAGAAAATACGGCATCGTTCTTAAGACGAATATGTTTTTACTCTATGCACAGCATGATAAAGTTGTCCCAAAGCGATTCCACCGTCATTGATCGGGGTTTGTTCTTGAGAATAAACCTTACAACCTTTTTCTTCTAACCGTGTTACACAAAGAGTTAAAAGGATCTTATTTTGGAAAACCCCTCCGCACAAGACGATTGGCATATCCAAATAACTCTCGGCAAATTCACCCATAATTGCAGTCAGCGTATTGATAAATCCAGTAGCGATACGAATATACTCTTTTTTTTGTCCCAAGCATACTATTCTTTGAACCATCGTAGACAAGTCAATAACACCGTTTTCAATGGTATACGCAAACGCTTCATCTAAAACAGGATCGTACAACTCTTCGAGCCTTCGCCCAGCTTCTCCCTCATAACCGTTTTCATGGAGTATGTCGCAAAACGATGCCATTGCATCAAACACCCGTCCTATCGAGGAACATAACGGGGCGTTGATCTCTTTTTCCCATGCCTTATGATACAGTGCGAGTTCATCGGATTTGAAATGATCTAAAAAGGGAAGTTTTAGCCCACCTACCTCGCTCAACGTATAAACCTCAAACAACAGTGCCAACGCAAGGCGTTTAGGCTCTTTGATCGCCTTCTCTCCTCCCAAAAGACGAAACGGTTTAATATGCCCTATGCGGTGATAATCATAGGGGTCGACGATAAAAATTTCCCCTCCCCAAATCGTACCGTCATCCCCGTATCCCGTTCCGTCAAAACAAAAAGCGAGGACTTTTTCCTTTAGTCCGAACTCTGCCATACACGCAAGTGCATGGGCATAATGGTGCTGGACTTCGATGACCCGTTTGCCTTGATTTTTTGCCCATTGTGCCGTTGCGTAAGTGGGATGTTTATCGCAAACAATGACATCGGGTTGGAAATCGTAAAAGCGTTTGAACGTCTCCACACTGCGTTGAAAATACTCCATAGCCTCGATGGTATCCAGATCACCGATGTGGGGGCTGAGAATCAGTTTATCCTCGAATGCCAAACCGATCGAATTTTTCTGCTGTCCCCCAACCGCCAATATTTTCAAAGGGGTCGATACCGTATGCACGAGCGAAAATGGAGAATAACCGCGCCCCATTCTGAGTGTCGCACGGCGGTTTTGGATCACCTGCACAATCGAATCATCCACTGCATTGACGATATCACGGTCAAAATCAACGACAAAATCAACCACATTACCTAAACGTTCCCGAAGCTCTTGGGCATTACGGATGATCGGTTCATTACTTCGGTTAGCACTGGTTGCAATCAAAGGGGAGGGAAAATGGCTAAATAATAGATGATGCAAAGGAGTATAGGCGATCATGGCCCCGATGGTATCAATATCGGGAGCAATGCTAGACGCTAATGAACGGCTTCCTTTTTTTACCAATACAATCGGCCGCTCTTTGGTGGTCAACAATCGGGATTCCTGCTCATTTGGCAAAAGATACGTGCAAAGCTGATCCATATCCGAAAACATCACGGCGAGAGGTTTTTTAGGACGCTTTTTTCGCATCCGAAGCGTGGTTACCGCCGATTCATTGGAAGCATCACACATCAGATGGAATCCGCCGATCCCTTTGATGGCAAGAATGGAACCGTTTTTTAAGAGCTCTGCAGCTTTGGAAATCACCTCATTCCCTTGCGCGATAAGATTGGCTTCTTTGTCCATCAGAGCCAAAATCGGTCCGCACGCATGACAGCTGATCGGCTGTGCATGATAACGCCGATTCATCGGGTTATCGTATTCGCCTTGACACGCAGGGCACATCTTGAAAATTTTCATGGAGGTGGCGGAGCTATCGTAGGGAAGCGTTTCGATGATGCTGTAGCGCGGGCCGCATTGCGTGCAGTTGATGAGGTAATAACCGCAACGCCTGTTATGCGGATTGTTCATTTCCGCCAAACACTCTTCACACACGGCAACATCGGGAGAAATGGAGGTTGTTTTATCACGATGGGTACTGTCTAAAATTTCAAATCCGACAAAATTGCTGCTCTCTTGCTCCAAAATTTCAATATGATCGATTCGCGCCAGCGCGGGAGGATTATCCCGCAGCACGGCACAAAATTGCTCAATTCTATCAGCTGAACCTTCCACATGAATACATACCCCCCCACCTGTATTGGAAACATTTCCGCACAGATGATACGCTTTGGCTGCAGCATAGACAAAAGGGCGAAATCCCACCCCCTGCACTACCCCTTTGACAACAATGATGACACTTTGCATATAAGAGTCCATCGGCACTGCCCGCTTCCTTTTGATTCGAATGATTTGAACAGAATAACTCAAATAAACTGAATCCATAAAACAGTTAATTTATTAATAACACCTACTTTTTTTCTCATTTTTATATGTTATAGTAATAAATTATGAGATTCAAGGAGGTTCATTATGAACGATTTTGATGCACTCTATTCAAAAGCCAAAGAACGAATTGCAGTTTTATCTGCGTTGCCCTCTTGCAAAGAAGAATCCATTGAGCAGATGCTTGAAAATCGTGGTATTGACCGACGTGAATTTTTAAAATGGGTTGCGAGTATCACCGCCATGCTTGCCTTGCCCTCTCAATTTACGCCGCTGTTTGCGCAAGCGGCCAAACTGGCTGACCGTCTTCCTCTTATATGGCTCCATATGGCAGAATGTACCGGATGCAGTGAATCGCTTATCCGTTCCGATGCCCCTACAATCGATTCCCTTATTTTTGATTACATTTCGCTTGAATATCATGAAACCCTCATGGCAGCAGCCGGATGGCAGGCAGAGGCTAATCTCGAACATGCGATGAAAACCTATGCGGGACGCTATATTCTCTTGGTGGAGGGAGGTATTCCTACGGCGATGAACGGTCAGTTTTTGACACTGGGGGCTCAAGCCAAAACAGGGCTTAGTCTGGTTCAAGAAGCTGCATCCAATGCCGCAGCGATCTTCTCCATCGGTACGTGTGCGAGCTTTGGCGGTATTCAAGCCGCCGCACCCAATCCGACCGGGGCAAAAGGGGTCGACAAAGTCGTCAAACAGCCCGTTATCAACGTCCCTGGATGTCCACCGAGTGCTGAAAACATTGTCGGAACACTGATGCATTTTCTCCTTTTCGGTACTTTGCCGGCACTTGATCTTTACAGCCGACCAAAATGGGCGTACGGCAACCGTATTCATGATCATTGTGAACGCCGCGGCCATTTTGATGCAGGGGAGTTTGTCGAAAGTTTTGGCGATGAGGGGGCTAAACGCGGCTGGTGTTTGTACAAACAAGGGTGCAAAGGGCCGTATACGTTTAACAACTGCTCAACCGAACGGTTCAATCAGCATACCCACTGGCCCATCGGTGCTGGACACGGATGTATGGGGTGCAGTGAACCTAATTTTTGGGATACGATGGGACCGCTTGAGCAGCCTTTGCAATCCCATCTGGTCATGGGGCTTAACTCTACGGTGGATAAAATAGGGACAACCCTCTTAACCGCAACCGTTATCGGTATCGGAGCCCATGCGATTGCGAGTCTGTTTATGGGCGATAAAGAGAATCAAGAAGAGAAGGAGAGCTAAAGCATGGCAAATCAAAGAGTAGTCATTGATCCCATTACACGCATCGAAGGGCATCTTCGTATTGAAGTGGAAGTGGATGAAAATAATGTTATTCAAAAAGCCTACTCCTCTTCAACTCTTTGGCGCGGTATTGAGCTGATTCTCAAAGGGCGTGATCCCAGAGATGCCGGTTTAATGGCTCAGCGTATTTGCGGTGTCTGTACCTATTCGCACTATAAGGCGGGAGTCGAAGCGGTCGAAGACGCGTTGGGCGTCGAGCCTCCTTACAATGCCAAACTCGTGCGCTCACTGCTGAATGAATCCCTCTACATGCACGATCATGTCGTCCATTTTTACCATCTGCATGGTCTGGATTGGGTTGATATCGTTTCAGCGCTTGATGCCGATCCCAAAAAAGCGTCCGAACTGGCGTTCAAATATGCCGATCTTCCCATCGCGACAGGAACCGACGAACTGACCGCGGTACAAGAGCGGGTTAAAGGTTTTGTCGCAAAAGGGCAAATGGGGCCGTTTGCCAATGCCTATTGGGGAAATAAAACCTACAAGTTTTCCCCCGAACAGAACCTCATCGCACTCTCACACTACCTAAAAGCATTGGAAGTACAGCGTGTAGCAGCACAGATGTTCGCCATATTCGGAGCCAAACAGCCTCACCCCCAAAGCCTTGTCGTTGGCGGAGTCACCTGTGTACGTGATATCCTAAGCCCTACACGATTGGTAGAATGGAAAAGCAAATATGAGATCGTCAAAGATTTCATAGAGCGTGCCTATTATGCGGACATCGTGATGGCGGCAGAGGCGTATGGGACGGAGGCCAGCGTACTGGGCGGTGTTGGGGTAAAAAACTTTTTGGCCGCCGATGCCTTTTTGCTCAATCACACCGAAAATCTTTTTCAAAGCGGCATCATCAAAAACGGCGACATTACCAAAGCCTATGACATTGATGAAATGAAAATCGAAGAAGACGTCACCCATGCGTGGTACAAAGGGGACAAACCGTTACAGCCGTATGATGGGGTAACCGAGCAAAACTATACCGGATTTATCGATGGGAATACTCTCAACGGCAAAGCCAAAGTGATCAATCCAACAGACAAATACAGCTGGGTGAAAGCGCCCCGCTACGATAAAGCCCCTATGGAAGTAGGACCTCTGGCATGTCTGCTGGTAAACTATGCTCGCGGGAATGCAAAAGTACAAAAAGAGGTCAACGACTTTTTAAAACGAACCGGTTTACCCGTTGCGGCACTTTTTACCACACTGGGGCGTACGGCGGCTCGGATGCTGCAGACGAAGCTGATTTCAGACAATGCGATCACCACCTTTAATTCCCTGATAGAAAACATCAAAACCGACGATACCACCTATACGAGATTTGAAATCGATCCCGAAAAAGAGTACAAAGGGCGTTTCATCGGCGAGGTACCGCGCGGTACTTTGAGCCACTGGGTGCGGATCAAAAACGGTGTGATAGAAAACTATCAAGCCGTTGTTCCCACCACATGGAATGCAGGTCCTATGGATTCCAATGGCCAAGTCGGACCGTACGAAGCGTCGCTGGTGGGACTGAAACTCGAAGATCCTACCCGACCGTTGGAAGTGCTCAGAGTCATTCACTCCTTTGATCCGTGCATGGCGTGTTCCGTACACGTCATGGATATCAAAGGCCAAGAGATCAGCGAATTCAAAGTCAATCCGTTATGAAAAGTAAGCGGGAGAACATCATGGACGAACCCAAATCAAGCGGCGTTGATCATATATCTTTCGTCTACAGCGTTGCCAATCGTGTTTTGCATTGGATACGGGCCATTGTCGTTACGGGATTGGCAATCACAGGTTTTTACATCGCCAACCCGTATCTCGCATCAAGCGGAGCGAGCGATCAGCTCGTTTACAGCCAATGGGTCTCCTGGCATCTCATCTTTGGCTTTATTCTCATTAGCGGCGGTCTCATACGAATCTATCTCTTCTTTTTTGGATCGGACAGTGCCAGCGAACTCAAATCGCTCGAAGATGAGTTCAGCCTCAAATCGTGGATTGTTCAACTCAAATCCTATTTTTTTATTGGAGAACTCCTTAAAAAAGGGATGTACGGCCCTTTGCAGTTTTTCTCCTACTTTATGATCACGACCTTTGTTATCGTCTCCGCGATTACAGGATTGATACTCTATGTTCACCTCTATCATCAAGGTATCGGGGGGTTATTGTACAGCCCTATGCATGTAGTGGAAGCATGGCTGGGAGGGTTGGCAAATGTCCGTTTGATTCATCATATTACGATGTGGGGCTTTTTGATCTTTATCCCCATCCATATCTATATGGTGATCTGGTCAGCGATCCGGTTTAAACATGGCGGCATGGATATCATCTTTACAGGATATGATTATCATCTCAAAAAGAAAATGAATGAGAAAAGATGAAAATTTTGCTTCTGGGTATCGGAAACCTCCTCTTTGGAGATGAAGGGGTCGGTGTCCATTTTATTAATTATATAGGTCAAAAGTACCGTTTTGAGGGAAATGACACCCTTGATATCGTCGATGGAGGTACCCTTGCCCAGAGACTGATCCCCATCATGGTAGAGTATGATCGCATCATCATCATTGATACAATCAATGCACCCGGTGTTAAGGCGGGAGAACTCTATTTTTTTGATTTTGACGCGGTGCCCAGCAATGTCGATTGGCAAGGAAGCGCCCATGAGGTCGAGATGCTCCAAACGCTTAACATGATGGATTTAGCAGGTGATCGACCCCCTACGATGATCATGGGCATAGTTCCGACAGTTATCGAGATGACACAGTTTTCTCTCTCGCAAGGAGTTTCCGATGCCGTTCCCCTCATGGAAAAAACCCTTTTAGAGTATCTGTACACCTTGGGAGTCGAGGCTATTCAACGTAATGAGCTTACGATTGACTCCATCCTTTCTGACTCGTTTCGATCTTCTCATGCATATAGCGTTTAAATTTCACTATCTGCACGACAACGGACTCTTTGTCCGTCTTCTCAAACAAATCCGTGAGCACTCATCGATTGGCGTGACCCTCGTTCAGGATAAAAACATCTATATTCTTGAGGCAATAGGTGAGCAAAGTGAGCTGGAAGCGCTGGCAGAGTTGGTTTCAGCCCTGATACCCCAATCGCTGTTTTTACACGACTACACCGTTGGAGAAGGGGAAATTTTTCATAACCCTCAGCCCTTGATTGACACAAACAATCCCTATAGCATCCCCTGCTGTCCGCAATGTCAGCAAAAGATTATCCTCACCCTTGATCCGTTTGAACCCTGCAATGTTTGCGGCTTTAGTGAGGTGACCCTTAGCCTAGAACATCTACGGGCATTCACCCACGTAGAAGCCTTTACCCCCGATTTGCTGTTTACCGTATTGGCCCAACGGCTCATCAAAAACCAAGAGGTTATCCTTCCCACCTACAACGGTATCCGACGTTTTTCTCTCCTAACAACCCAAGAGCCTTTAGATAGCGGTATCCTGATCTGCGATCCCACTGACATTTCCGACTCCTTCTTGATTACCCAAGGGGAACTCGATTGCCTAATGATGATCGAAAAGCCCTCCGTACGGCTCAAACCCAAACTAAAATTTCGAGCCGAACATGGTTTGGCCCAACCTTTTTATCCCGTCTTTTTTGCAGATGATGCCATCACACTGGCGTTGAGCACCGCTTTGTCACGCCAAGGGATTGCCGCCGTTTACTGCGATCACGTTCCCCAGCTTCGCGCCGCCTCGGCCCTGAATCACCACGTCATTATCCATGTCGGACGCGATATGCTCCCATGGCATCACCCGATGATTCTCACCCAAGCCACCCATTGCACCTTTGAGGAATTTGAGGGAGCGGGCAATCAAAACGGGCTATTATTGCAGTCGGCTGTTGAACCAATTTCGCAACCCTGCGTGCGGTTTGTGCCCAATGAAGAACCCACCTCCCTTCCCCATACCGTTTCTTTTGAACCCTCCCATGCCGCTTTGCGCTCGATCGTCCTGGAGCACGACTTGCAGGGGCAATCGCTGTGCGGTATCTACCTCAGCCGACGTCATCGTTCACAGATATGCAGTTTCTCCCCTAAAATCGGCTACACGGCCATGGCCCATTTTACCGATGAGTTGCTCTTAAGTCCAAAAACCATGCTGACCTCTATCGAACACATGGACGAAGCAGGAGCGCGGCTGGTGGCCAACTACAAAACCGCCTATCCAAAACTGTACGAGCAAATCGAACACGCTCGTTTTACATCGGAGGATAAAATCTCGATGCTGTGCCGACTATGGAGCATGGCCGCGATTTTTATCGGCCTTAGCGATGGGAATGAGGTACTAAACGCCTACGAACAGCTCGAAGCAACTGCTCTTGAGTTTCACGGGAAATCAGGCCCTCGTATCGATTATAAAATGATCAAAACAGCCAACGGCTATGAAATCGATCCGCGATTGGCGATCCGTTCAGCTATGAGTTTTAAACTGGCAGGGGTCGATGAATATCTGCTCTCGTTTGGTTTTATCGATTCATTGGCCGATTTTATAGCCCAACAAGCAGAACTGTGTGATGCCAATATTTCCATAAAAGGGGTCACGCTGAGCGGCAGTCTGTTCGAAAACCGCCAACTGCTGATGCGTACCTATAACGCACTCGCCTCAAATTACCCGATTTATCGCAACGAGCGTCTAAGCATGGACGGCGCCAATGTCGCTGTGGGTGCGATAACCCTAGGAAGCCAATAAATGAACACCCTTTAAGCTTATCTTTAAGCTTACATGACTATAATTGCAGTCCACAAAATGTGGCTAATTAGCTCAGTCGGTAGAGCAGTAGACTGAAAATCTGCGTGTCCTTGGTTCGATTCCGAGATTAGCCACCACCTACTAAAACAATCTCCTCTAATACAATTTAAATCCGCCCATTCAGCAATCAAGTTCAATACGAATAATAAAAAGATTCCGCTAAACTATGTGTATTGAATTCATACACCGATATGAGGTTTACGATGCAGTTTAGTGAAAAAATTACGCCTGATGAGCGTTGGGTTCTTAGCGTTGTTCTTGCCCTCGCTATGGGAGCTTTGATCCTCTTGATTCTTTTTATGCGCAATGGGTATCTGGCGCAGTTTGACCAAACCGTCCTGCATTGGTTTCACAAGATGAAAAATCCGACATTGGATCATTTCTTTTCTGCCATTACATGGCTTGGGTCTTTGTGGATACTTTTGCCTCTTTATATTATCCTGACGCTGCTGTTCTCGCAACATTTTGAACACTTTGAAAAAGTTTTGGGGATTGGATTTTGGGGTTCGGTTTTAACGACCTATGCACTCAAATATGAACTCGATCGCAAACGCCCCCATTTTTTTCCCACGATCAATGAACTGCCCATCGACCCCTCATTCCCCAGTGCCCATACCGCTCAGATTGTCGCTTTTACCCTCTTGCTGTGGCTGATTTTTTATCATAGTCATACCGTGCTTGGCAATGTGCTGGGCGGGGTTCTCGTATTTATCGCGCTGGTGGTCACTGCCTCGCGTATGTATCTGCAGGTTCATTATCCTACCGATGTTCTCGCAGGGGGTTTGATCGCGATTATATGGAGCTGTATCGCCGTGTGGAGTGTAAAATCAGGAGCTTTGTCATGAAAAACAAATTTTTAGAAACGGGTGAGCATGGATACCATCCTCTGCGCAAATTTAAAATCATCCTTTCGGGTTTACGTTTTGCGGTGCTTTATGATTTCAGCGTTATGTACAAGATTGTCGTATCGGTTGCGATTCTCATACCGGTCTTGATTTTTAATGCGTGGATTGACGCCTCTTTGATTATCCTCTCTACGGGAGTGATGCTCGCCGCGGAATTGTTCAATACGGCGATTGAAGCGATCTGTGATTTCATGGAAACCCGCTACAACGAAAAGATTCGCATCATCAAAGACATTGCCGCCGCCGCTACGGGGATCACTATTTTTGTATGGTTAACGGTTCTGGCTTTGGAAGTTATCGAAGTATTTAAACCTTTTTTACACGTACAATAAGTAATCACCCCGTTATGTTGGCAGCGAGGAATAAAATGATGAACGAAAAACCTGATATCAGCGGATTAAAAACAGCCCAAGTGCAAGAGAGATTAATCCAATACGGTCGCAATGCCCTTCCCGAAGGTGAACCGAAAACGCTTATCTCTCTCATCTTCAAAGTAATACGCGAACCTATGTTTTTGATGCTGCTCGCAGCCGGATTCATCTATTTGGCTCTTGGCGACCGTGCTGAAGCCCTATTTTTACTCACCTTTGTTTTTGTCGTCATTGGTATTACGTTGGCACAAGAGCATAAAACACAACGGGCATTGGAGTCACTGCGTGATCTCTCTGCCCCCAGAGCCTTGGTGTTGCGTGATGGCAAAGAAATTCGCATCTCAGGCCAAGAGATCGTTCCCGGAGACGTGATGATCCTGCATGAGGGGGATCGTATTGCAGCGGACGCACAGCTCTTGCAAGGGCAGTTATCCGTGGATGAGTCACTGCTGACCGGGGAATCCGTAAGTGTGAACAAAATAGCAGATTCAAAAGATGGATCATCGCTGTTTGCAAGCACCGTCGTAACCAAAGGTTTTGGCGTAGCCATCGTCCAAAAAACGGGAACGGCAACGGCCGTTGGACACATAGGAGAAGCGTTAGCCCTCACCGATGAAACCCTCTCCGGACTTCAAGACGCATCCCGTTCGTTTGTCCGTATACTCACTATGTTGGCGTTTGGCTTGGCGCTGGGGCTTGTATTGATAAATTGGTTATGGAACCATCATCCCCTCCTCGAAAGCATCCTCACTGGGATCGCCCTTTCTATGGCTGTTTTACCTGAAGAAATTCCGGTGATTTTGACTGTTTTTTTGGCACTTGGCGCGTGGAAAATCAGTAAAATAAATGTGCTCACACGCAATGTGACAGCTGTTGAAGCATTGGGAGCCATCACGATCCTCGCCGTTGACAAGACGGGAACATTGACACAAAATCGGATGGAAGTCGCTGAGCTTAGAGTCGGCGATATCCCCTTTAGTGCCGCTGCAAAAAGCGAGTTGCCCGAAACATTTCACACTCTGGTTGAATTCGCAATGCTGGCTACCCCCATCGATCCTTTTGATCCTATGGAAAAAGCCATACAACTTTTTGGCCATTCGCACCTAAGCGGCACGGAGCATCTGCATGACGACCGCACTTTAGAATTTCAATATGAGTTGTCACCCGATATTCTGGCCATGACCCATGTGTATTGCGATGAAGAGCCCTCTTTGTATTTGTTGGCAACCAAGGGAGCGCCTGAAGCCGTTGCCGATTTATGTCATCTCGACCAAGTACAGCTTCACGACATCGAAATGCAAGTGGAACAGATGGCCAAGCGGGGCTTGCGGGTATTGGGCATTGCAAAAGGGGTTTGGCAAGCGCCGACAAACAATGCTTCCTGGCCTGCCAGCCAACATGATTTTGATTTTACCTTTTTGGGATTGGTGGGGCTGATGGATCCTCCCCGTAGCGATGTCCCCGCTGCTATCGCCCAATGCCGCAATGCAGGAATTCGTCTTCTTATGATCACAGGCGACCATCCCCAAACTGCCCGCGCAATCGCCAGAGAAGTTGGCTTGAGCGAAAATGCCGCAGTGCTCCTGGGAGACGACATAGCCTCATTGGGCGATGATGATCTCTTTGCTCACCTTCAAAAAACCGATGTATGCGCACGCATGAAACCAGACCAAAAACTGCGTCTTGTACGCGTGCTGCAAGAGGGTGGAAATGTTGTGGCTATGACGGGAGATGGCGTCAATGATGCCCCTGCCCTAAAAGCTGCTGATGTCGGTATTGCAATGGGGGAGCGCGGAACGGATGTCGCCAGAGAATCGGCGGCTCTCGTCCTCTTGGATGACAGCTTTGAGAGCATAATAGCAGCTATCGAGCAAGGAAGACGTATTTATGACAACATCACCAAAGCAACCCGATTTGTTTTTGCCGTTCACGTACCTATTATTGCCCTGGCCCTTGTCCCGGCATTGATGCAGTGGCCGGACATCTTACAACCGGTTCATATTGTGTTATTTCAGCTTTTAATCGATCCGGCCTGTGCCATCGTTTTTGAGGCTGAAACTGCCGAGACAGGGGTGATGAACCGTCCCCCTCGCGCTATCTCCTCAAGCCCTTTTTCGGTCAATAATTTGAGCTATGCCCTCATACAGGGCGCAGGCATTGCCCTCATACTCCTGACAGGATATGCCCTGCTCAAACACTATGGCTGGCAGGAAGGGGATCTTCGAATCAGTCTCTTTACCGCTTTAATTCCTACGGTGTTTCTTTTGGTTTTGGCCAATCGCGATTCGAGATTTGTTTTTAAAGGCAATAAGTGGATACTACCCATGTTTGGGGGAGTGAGTTTGATACTTGCGGCGGTATTGTTTATCCCATTTTTACGCGATATGCTCCGATTTGCACCCATCACACTTGCACCGGTTTATGCGGCTTGCGTAATGCTGGTTGCGGGAGGAGTATGGCTGAAAGTGTTACAACGCATTCATGCAAAACCTCTCCACCCTAACGGCAAGGTACTATTCTAGCAATTTTGCGAGCTCAGCATGCCCACCGTGTTCAGCATGTTTTTGAGCGGTTCGCCCCTCTGCATCCTTGGCTTTTTTATCAGCCCCTTTTGCCAGCAAAGAGAGAACCAGTTCTTTATTCCCCGCTCCTGCCGCAAGCATCAAAGGGGTTTCCCCCTCATCATCGCCTTTGTTGACATTGACACCGTGATCGAGTAAAAGTGCCACCATATCAGGATGTTTCCCGACCACAGCACTCAGCATCACTGACGCACCGCAAGGAGTAATCATATTGACATCCGCTTCATGCGCCAGCAACATCTCTGCACTTTTACGATCATTCTTATCAATCGCTATTTTGAGCGGGAAAATTCCGTTTTTCGTTTTTGCATTGGGCTTCGCACCTTTATCCAGCAGTACTTTGACAACCTCATGGTTTCCTTGTGTCACTGCATACATAAGAGCTGTGTATTTCGCACCGTCTTTTGCATTCACATCGGCTCCTTTGGCAATCAAAGCATTGACTATTTCAAGATTTCCCCCTTTTGATGCCCACATCAAAGGCGTTGCCCCATTGACTTTTTCATCAACATCCACACCCTCTTGAATCATTTTAGTGACGGTGGTGACATCCCCTTTTTTGATACTTCCAATCAAAGCTTCGTTTGCACCGGCAATACTGACCAGGGCAAAACAAACCCCTATAAAACTGTTAGTCATTTTTTTCATTTCAATTCCTTATTCTGATTTATCTCGGCAATCATACGATTATTCTTCTATGATAGTCTTAAATGTACATGTGCCTATCATGGCACTCTTAAGAAATCTTAGGCTAAACTAATCAAAATTTCAGAAGGTATCTCATGAATAATGAAACACTAACCATTTTTGTAGGAATTATCGCAGCGTGCATGCTCATCATCACATTAGTCATTGCGTTTATCGGATATCACGCTATCCAAACGATGCGCAAAGGAAATGAGTTTATAGGGATTGTCCAAAACGAGTTGAGTTTTCTAACGACCAAAGGTGCGCTGACGCTTCATGAAGTCAACGAATTTCTCCACCATCTCAAAGAGCAGACAGAACCTATCGGCGAAAAATCGCTATCGGCACTGCATGAAATACGGGAGCTGGTTTCCTATATCCATGAAGAGACCAAAGACCTTGCCCTCAAAGCCTCCAACGGCATTGCAAAAGTCACCGTCGGCACGCTGGCAATCGGAGCACTGGCTCAAATGTTCAAGAAAAAATCCAACACTTAGGAGCATCTCATGGAAAAAAATAACGCACTTACTTTTTTAATCGGCGCTGTTTTAGGCGGTGCCGCGGCATACTATGCCTACAAACACCAAGATGAGATACTTGCGGGAATCCAAGATTTGGAGGGGAGTCTCAATCTCGAAAACAATGAACTCGTAGAAAAAACCAAAGCACAGTTTAATCAGCTCAGCCAAAATGTTCAAGCAGCAATTCAACGCTATACAGACGATGCCCCCAGCGAACCAACGGCCAAAGAAGAGGACATCGCTTCTTTAATGGAAGAACTGGAACGTTTGCGTGCGGAAGTTCAAACCCTCAAAGCTTAGCGGGCGACGTGATTTCGCCGCAGCATTCTCAGCAATGTTACCGCAAAAGCAACAATCGCAGGTCCTAACAAAAATCCCCAAAACCCAAACGTCGTCAATCCCGCGATAATGGCGAAGAAAATTAAAAAATCATTGATTGATTGGCGTCCATGGCTAAACAACTTGTTAATCTGCTGTAAAATAATCAACCTTACGACATTATCAATAAAAAATGAGAGCATCGCCCAAGAATAGATGAGAACGATTAACGCGTTAAGACTGTTCCCGTTGATTAACTCATTCAATGCCACCGGAATCCAAATCAACGCCGTTCCTACGATCGGAATCACCGAAGTAACCGCGATCATCAAACCAAATAGCCACGGATCGTAGTGGTCAAAAAAACTGATAAAGATTCCAAATGCCAGCCCTTGCGCCACGGCTACACCGATTAACGTATAAAAGCCCGTAGCGGTTGTCGCAATCATATCTTGCACAAACTCTTGGCGAATACGTCGTTTCACAGGGATCACAGGGGCTATGGCCAATGTAATGGACCGACGAAACCAAGCGAGAAAAAAGAAAAAGATGACGATCATAATCATCTCCCCTATCGCTCCCAAAAAGCCCAATATTCCATTTCCCAAACTTACGGCCAAGGTAGAGATGATTTGGGCTTGATACTCACTGGCTTTGAGAATAAGCGCTGCAATAATTTCCCGTATTCCGTCAAATGAATGCGGGAGATGAGAGAGCAGACGCATCCCTTGCGTTTGATACGTATACGCAATCTTCATGATTTCATCCGGATGAGTGGCGATGTAATAGACAAAAAACAATATAGGGACAAATAGCACCAAAAACAAAGCCAATGTCATTAATGATGCACCAATGAGCTCACGATACCTGCGGAGCCGATTACTTCTGATCAATCGGCGTTCCACTAAATTATGCAAAGGGGCAAAGGCTGTCATCAGTAAAAAGGCCACAAAAAAACTTTAAAAAACTTTTTAAAAATGGAAAAAAAAGCCAAAAACAAAGAGCAAATGCCCCAAAAATTATTACTCGTACAAATTGATTTTGTGCCATCATTTCCCTTTAATAGTTCATTGTATTATGTGTTAGCAAAGCATCGCACGGTTTGTTTTTCGCAACGTCCGTAACGTTGTAACAGCAAATGCCAGCATTGCCGGTCCCAATATGACTCCCCAAAATCCGAATGTCGCCAAACCTCCGACGATGGCAAAAAAGATAACAAATTCATTAATCCGTTTTTTTCCTTCGCTGAGTGTTTGATTGACAAAATTTAAAATAACCAATTTCACAATGTTATCGATAAAAAATGCCATCATGGCCCACGAATACAAAGCAATAATAAAAACATTCATAAAGTGCCCTTGAACATACTCATTAACCGCAACCGGAATCCATATCAAAGCCGTGCCGAAAACAGGAATAATCGCAGAAATTCCTGTTAGAAACCCTAGTAATAACGGATTGTACCCCTCAAAAAAGGCGATAAAAATTCCAAAAGCAAGCCCCTGTGCAATCATCACCCCCACCAGCGTGTAAAAAACCACCGCTGTCGTGGTCATCATCTCTTCCAAGAATTCCCGCTTGATGGAACGACTCAGCGGAACAATGGGAAGAAGAAACAAGGTAAGCCGTCGGCCATACCATGTTAAAAAGAAGAAAAAGACAACAATCATGCTCATTTCACCCAGCATTATCATAAACATTTTTAGACCATTGCCAAACCATCCTACTAAAAAGGTGATGATTTCATCTTTGTGCATTTGTGCCACTGCAAGCAATGTTTTTAAAGGTTCTTTGAGCCATGCAAGATAGGAAGGCAAATAAGCACCCAAGGTATCTATTTTATTCCCCATTGAGCGAATCATTTCAATGGTATGGGCAGGCTGATCAAGAAGCTGAAAGAAAAAAACAACAATCGGAAGAAAAATAATAAGCGAAAGGCCAAGAGAGACAATACCTGCCGCAATAAGAGGAGCAAAAAATTTCAAGAACTCACTGCGCTGAATTCGAAGCTCTAAGATTCTGTGCAGGGGCAAAACCGCCATTGCCAATAACAGTGCGACACAAAAGCTTTTTAAAAAGGGGAACAGCAGCCAAATGATAAAAACAAATGCTGCCACTCCCATCCATCGTAAAAAATAATTTTGTTTCACCATTGTATCCTCTTATTTTCTAGTACGATTGTAGCACTATTGTTGCGTGTTTACAAAAGAACGAAAACTTCCGTCCAATGCTTCGAGTTTTTCCCGTGAACCTTCTTCTAAAATCATACCGTTTTCCAATACATAGATATAGTCCGCTCGTGTCACCGTACTGAGACGATGTGCAATGATAATAATCGTTTTTTCACTCAAAAATGTTTCCAAGGCTTCAAAAAGCGCCGTTTCCGTATGAACATCCAGCGCGGAAGTCGATTCGTCAAAAATAACCACTTTGGGATTGGCCAAAACCATGCGCGCGATACTCAAACGCTGACGCTGACCGCCTGAGAGGCGTATACCGAACTTGCCCACTTGCGTTTGTAATCCATCATTGAGTTCTCGAACAAAAGATTCCAACTGCGCAATGCGCAATGCATTCCATATGGTGGCATCATCGAGATCTTCCCCCATCGTGAGGTTAAAACGTAACGTATCGTTAAACAGTAAGGGCTGCTGCAATACCACAAACACCTCATCACGCACACGAGCAAAGCCTATATCCGAAACACTGATTTGATTGTAAAGAATATCGCCCGATGTCGGAGGATAAAATCCGACCAGCAGTTGAGAGAGGGTACTTTTTCCACTTCCGCTCGCGCCGATAATGGCCACTTTGCTTCCTGCTTCAATATGGAGATTCAACCCCTTGAGTATCGGCTCGGAAGGATCGTATCCAAACACCAAATCTTTGGTCTGTATCGACAAAGCCCCGCTTGATGGCAATGCTATTGGGTGAGCGGGCTGGGAGGGTTCCGTAGGCAAAGAGAGGAGTTCATTGAGCCGTGCCAGAGCATTTTTAGCATTCGCAAAGCTGTATTGCAAGGACAGAAGCTCTTGCACAGGAGTCATCATAAACCACAAATAGCCGAATATCCCGAACATAAGTCCGATACTCAAATCCGAATACAGCACCATCACCAATCCGAGTGCGCGAAAAATCTCGAATCCGCTCAAAAAGAGGGTATACGAATAGCGTTCTCCATACAATGCTTTGATTCCGTAGACACTGGCACTTTGTTTGAGAGTCTGGGATTGCTCTATCGCATCACCGATAAAACGTTCTTCTTTGTTGCTTGCACGAATCTGTCCGAAAAGATCGCACATCTGCGTTAATGTATCAGAGAGGACACCGATCGTACGGTTCTGTTCTTTTTTGAGCTTCCCTACACGCCCCGATATTTTACGGGTCACAATCATAATCATGGGCTGAAAAACCAAAATCAATATCCCAAAAAGAGGATTGATCCATATCAAAACCACCGCCACCCCAATGAGCGTCGCGACCGAAACAATCAGTTTTGAAAGCGCGCCACTAAGAAACTGTTCGATGGTATCGATATCGGTGATAAGATGGGTGATAACCTTGCCGCTGCCCAGCCTCTCATACGCAGACATCGACACATGCTTGAGATGTTCCAACGCTTGTACCCTGATCGCAAAACTAAGCTCTTGTGAAAGGGTGATGAAAAAACGCTGTGAAGCAACACTCAAGAGAAAAAAGAGAAAACGCAACGTAATCGTTATGGCCAAAACAATACCGATATACAGCAGCGGTTCCTGCAACGGCGTGAATTTATCGATCACACTTGTTATCCCTCCCCCTTTTTTGAGCAGTACCTCATCGACCATGAGAGGGATCAGCAAGGGGATAGGAATCGAGATAACCGTTGCCACAATAGCAATCAGATTTCCCCATAAAAGGGAACGTTTGTAGCGAAGCATCATGGTAAAGAGTGTTTTAAAAGTAATCATGGTGCGATTATAATGCAATTATCATTCAAAAAAACTCCTTTATATCCTAACACTAACTCACGAAGTGTAATTATGATTAAACTTGGTGTGTTACAATTGCTTACTTTACTAAAATCAAAAAGGAAAACTCATGCTCGTTACTAAACCCGCTCCAGATTTTACTGCAACCACTGTTTTGGCAGATGGCACTATCGTTGATGGATTCAAACTGTCTGAAAATTTTGGGAAAAAAGGGACTGTTTTGTTCTTTTACCCTCTTGACTTTACATTTGTTTGTCCATCTGAAATCATCGCATTCTCACACAGAATCGAAGAGTTCCAAAGCCGTGGCGTAAACGTTATCGGTGTATCCGTGGATAGCCAGTTTTCACACTTTGCATGGAGAGAAACTCCGGTAGAAAAAGGTGGAATCGGCCGTATCAAATATCCACTTGTTGCCGATTTGAACAAACAAATTTCAAAAGATTACGATGTTCTTTTCGGTGAATCGGTTGCACTTCGCGGTTCATTCTTGATCGATGCAAAAGGTATTATCCGTCATGCAGTCATCAATGACCTTCCATTGGGACGTAACATCGATGAGATGATCCGTATGGTTGATACAATGCAGTTTACGGATGAGCATGGCGAAGTTTGTCCTGCTGGTTGGGTAAAAGGGGATGCTGGTATGAAACCAAGCACTGAGGGTGTTGCTGAATATCTTTCGGCTCACGCAGAATCACTCTAATTTGAACACCTGCCTCTCTTCGAGGCAGGCTCCCTTATTGTGTTATTAAGGGATGATATTGACGCTGATATCAGTATCAATGTGCAATATCACCTCTGACCCACTAAAATTTCCTACATACGCGTCATATCCATCCAAATTTTCAGATGCGGCAGTATCTTGCAAGAAATCTTGCAAAGTTACGGTATCCGTTGAATCCCCTGAAATTCTTAGATAATTATCAGCGTCTGTCATATCGGCGACGTTTTCGGGTGTAATGTTATTGATCGTTTTGGCACCGTCCCCATCTTTTAAATCAAGATGCTCAATATTATCAAGCTGACTGCTGATTTTCTCAAAATCAATTGCAGAAGAACTTCCCCCCTTGATAATAATCGTATCGTATCCAGCCTCCGCATTATAATCCTGGAAAGAGGATTTCAGTATATCTTTCAAATCAACTTCGCAGCTATTGTCAGCCGATGAACTGCTTCCGATAATGTTAACCGTAACGGTTGCGGTATCGGTGAGATCTCCATCGCTGAGCACATAGGTGAACGTATCGGTTGCGAGTTCTCCTGCCGCAAGATGATCAAAGCGGCCAGCCGGATCGTAGGTTACATTACCGCTTGCATCGATGCTTACCTCTCCAATCGTGCCGTTTGTATCGATATCAACAATATTGAGTAAATCCCCTTCCACATCGCTATCATTGGCTATCATGTAGCTTTCTGGAATAAGGAGAGGACTATTTTCCACCACTGTCAGATCTGAGTTGATATCAAGCCCGTGCCCACTGATAGAATCGATATAAAAATCGGATTGTTCACCCTCCGGCGTTCCGATGATCAAAGTATCAAATACCAATGTCCCCGTATCAATAACAAGCGTCGGATTAGGCCCACCAGAATAAGTGCCCGATGCGATCAATGATGTACCCAGCATCGCTTTCCATGTAGCCGTATCATTATCTCCATGCGCCGTGTTAAAACTGCTTAAGGTAACTTCAGCATGCTGCAACATATTGCTAAATACAAATTTGATCCCTTCATTGGTACCTTTATTGTCAACATCCTTTGCGTCCCCAGGACCGCCATATACCCCTAGTTTTCCATTTCCACTATTGATATCAAGCGTTCCTCCAATTGCCGTGATGGTAGCTCCTGCCCACCCCGCATTGCCACCTAATTGAATGGAATAGGTATCAAAATCTGCCACCGCGAAATCGTCTACCGCTACTGGGCCATCATTGCTTCCTATGAGTGTGAGTTTTGCATAGCTCCAATTACTCTTGGCACCTGAATCATCCTCCATCTGATACCAGATTTTCACATAAGCTTTTTCACCATCAGAAAGATAGTCAAACGCTGTTCCCGGTTCAAATTGGAGTTGATTGGCAACAATACTTGCGGTTCCTGGTCCATCGTAGCTGATATTGGTCAATCTGAAATTAGATGGATTGTCTCTTGAATCAACATCCCAGTCATTGGTCAAAACATTCATCACAAAAGTGTGGTTTTCATCCCCTCTTGCAAAATCAACCGTTGCTATGGGATGGTCATTCATCCCGATAATTGTCACGGTGACGGTTGATTCAGAAGTCGCTCCTGAATCGTCTTGCATTGTATAATTCAGCGTAACCGCCTTAAGATCGTCCTCGTTCAGACTCTGATTTCCCGGCCAATTCGGTATGTATTTAATCATATTCGTATGTGGATCAATCCATGCGATGCCATTTCCAAATCCGCCACTCACGGAGACGCTGAGCAATTTAAAATTGGACGGGTTATCACCCGAATCGACATCGGTATCATTTTGAAGCGCATCAATACTGAAAATTCCGAACCAGTTTTCACTTATCTCGATGTCGTCAGGATGAGCAATCGGTGCATCGTTGGTCCCTTCGATCCCGATGGTCAATGTCGCCGTCGCATATTTGTCTCCATCCGTAAGGGTGTAAGAAAAGGTCTCCTCCAAATGATCTTGCGCATTCAAGCCATCGACTTCTTCGTTCTCATTATCGAGGATATACTCGTATCGGCCATTTTCCCACATATAGAGGACACCGTATTGGCCGTTGATCACGAAATCGCTTTCAGATGTCTCTTCGTTCTCTTGTGTACGGTATTCTCCCTCATCATTCTCTTCACCCTCAACGTTTTGAACACCGACAACCCATATATTTTCATTATCAACATCATGATCGCCACTTTCGGAATCAGTGATGACATTCCCCTCTGCAGAAACAGCTTCTTGATTAAAACCCGATTCTTTAGCATACCCATAATCCGAAACCGCCACCGGCGCATCGTTACTGCCATTGATCGTCAGTGTCAATAGCCCTACATCCGTCAGTGAACCGTCACTGACGGTGTAGTTAAAACTCTCTGTGACACTATCGCCTACATTCATAGCATCTACATCGTGATTACCCTCATCTACCGTATAAGTGTAAGCACCGGTTTCACCGTTAATAACTAATGTACCGTATTTTCCAATGATACTCAAATTACCATCCGCCAACACTGCAGCATTCGCCGTGTCATTGGAAGTGATAGCCGTCACATCCAAATCTGCAGGAGTAGGCAATTGATCATCGGTATCGTTCTCTAACACATTACCCGTTGCCATTACCGGTGCGTCATAATCTTCCCCGCTTCCCTCTTCGATTGCTGCACCTGCATCGTCCAGTGCTATAGGAGCTATATTTTGAACTCCTAGACTGTCCGGCTCAAGTGTGACACCAAACGGGCTGCTCTCCGTTCCGGTCAAATAACTGCTAACATCCCCGCGCCCGTCATTTCGCACTGCGAAATCAGCACCCGCATTTGATTCGCTGACAACCTCGTTACCGGCTGCAGTTTCACCCTCTTTGCCCTGATCCAATCCATCCGCAATCGCTTGTCGCAACGCATCAACATCCAAAGATTCGCCTTTCTCTAAAGCTGTAAAAACAGAGCTGTCAAGCAAAATCTCATCGTATCCGTTGAGATGAAGCGTACGCCCCCCCTCCAGGTTCAAAGCGACCTTTGAATCAGCGCCTAATGCGTACACCATCTCATTCTCATGGAGAGTGTCACCCACTTTTAATATGATTAACTTATCATCAGCGGTTTTAACCGCTGCTTTTCCATGTATAGATTTAACTGTTCCGATTACACGTGCCATAATTGACTCCTTGTACATGATTGAAATAATTTTATCACTATAAGAAATATCAATACAATTGTACTTTGGTCCAAGTTTTAAAATTTATCCTGTACGATGGTCCAATCCATAAATAATTACCGTAATGCTAAAGAGGAGAAGTGTAATCTAACGCAGTATCAAAGCCAGAGAGAGGCGATCGGTAATTTGCAGTTTTTCAAAAATAGAAGTGATATGCGCTTTGACGGTGCGATTCGTAATTTGTGCCCGTTCGGCGATTTCATTGTTATTGAGCCCCTGTGCGACGTATTGAGCAACTTCCATTTCGCGTTTGCTCAGCAGGCTTATGCGGGGATTCTCTTTTTTATCTTTTTGAGGAAGATAAGTCTCTTTGATCAATATATCAAGAAATTGCGGATACAACCAAACATTCCCGTCACTCACAGCATTCATAGCATGAGTAAGATGAGAACTGTTAAGGTAACTGTTGCCATATCCTTTGACCCCCATGCGCAGCATAGCAATCCCTTCTTGATATTTCGGAACATCGCTTAAGAGAAGTATATTTGCATCTTGAAATTGATAATGAACGGTTTTGAGAAACTTTGTAATATCGCTTTTCATCGAATTGTTATGCAACAATAACGTACTTTTTGGATAACGTTTGAGCGATTCGAGACATTCATTTTCACTTTGGCAAATTGTGATGTCATACTCATCTCCGAGAGCTTCTTTCCACCCTTGAAAGATCGAATCACGTGTCGTATAGGTCAAGACACTTTTCATCAGTGTTCCCCTAATGAATTTTGTTTGACTTTGAGAATTGGTTTTAGAATAAAATCCATAACCGTTTTCTTGCCGGTCAGGATGTCCACATCGACCGTCATCCCCGACATAATTTCAAGCGATTTCCCATTTTTTTCTAAAAAACTTTTATCGGTTGCAATATGGACCAAATAGTAGCTGTTTCCCTTTTCATCGGTGATGGTATTGGCACTGACATGTTTTACTTTCCCTTTGAGCCCTCCATAAATTGAAAAATCATACGCACTGAATTTGACATTTGCTTTTTGACCCGGATAGATATAGGCTATGTCCGAAGGTTTAATTCTTGCTTCAACCATTAAAAGATCATCTTCAGGGACAATTTCGAGTAAATCCATGGCTGGCTTGACAACCCCGCCAATGGTATTGATCAAAATCTGATTAATTGTTCCATTAACCGGTGAACGGACAATGGTTCGATCTACTCTGTCTGCCAAAACTGATTCGGATTCTTTAATCTGTTGAATCTCGGCAACGACGCCGTTGAGTTCTTGTTTGGCTTTATTACGAAATTCATAAACCACGTTCATCCGTCTTTTTCTGAGTTCCCCTATGTTTTCTTTGATACGGGCGATGGTGTGTTCTGTTGCCTGATAGTCCCCTTTGATCATGGCGGCTTGGCGTTTCATCTGTAAAAACTGCACTTCGGAAACAACCATATTTTTGGTCAGCGGTTCCGTGATGGCCATTTCCCGAGAAATCAAATCATACGCATTTTTGAGCTCTTCGCGTTTGGCTTTGCTTTCCAAAAGTTCATTCTCTTTTTGAGAAATTTGAGCTTCAATGATTGCCACACTGTTAGCAAGCTGATTTTGATTGGACATATGAAGATTCGCTTCTTGAGAAACCAGCATAGACATCCCATTACGGTCAGAGGTAGGGATTGAAAAGTTTTGAGCATTAGCTTCGGCTTTTAGGCGGTATGATTTGGCACTGAGTTCATTGATTTTGAGCTGCTTTTCATTATAGGAACCGGTAAATCCAACATCTTGTATCTTCATTAAAGGTTGCCCTTTTTTGACGCGGTCACCTTCTCTAACATAGATTTCTGAGACAATTCCTCCCTCAAGATTCTGCACGGTTTGGATTTTTTGCGACGGTATGACTTTCCCTATCCCGCGTGTACGTTCGTCAATCTGGGCAAAACTGCTCCATACGATCAACCACAAAATCGCAATAGAGGAAAGCCAGACAACGATATGCGATTTTGATGTCTGCTGCTCGAGTACAGCTGCACTCAAACTTGACATGTATTCGATATCTTCAGGTGCATAATGCTCATTCGTTTGCGTAGAATTGATTTTATTCATGGGTTTCTCCGGTTTGCGCATGTGTTTTCATGAGTACGGACATCACCTCTTGTTTTGCTCCATTGAGGATAATTTTACCTCGATCAAGAACGATGATACGGGTGACCATTTTTAACATTCTTGTATCATGTGTCGAAAGAAGGAGCGTTTTTTGTTTGGTATTCTCAATAATATTTTGAATAAGGTGCATGGTACTGCTCTCATCCATAGAATTGCCAGGTTCATCCAGCAGCATGATCGGCGAATCCAATAAAAAGGCTCTCGATACCCCGATACTTTGACGTTGCCCTCCTGAGATTCCATCTCCACGCTCGCGAACCGGCATATCAAACCCTTTGGGATGGTACTGTACGAAATCATCCACACCGCCTATTTTTGCTGCTCTTAGAATAGCACCGTCATCGGCATAAGGTGCTTTGGTAACAATGTTAGATCTGACCGTCCCTCTAAAAAGAGTCACATCCTGAGCCACATAGCCGATATTTTGACGCACATCTACCGGATCAATTTGATTAATATCGATGTTGTCCAGCAATATGGATCCTTTATCCGGTGTGTAAAGCCCAAGCAAGAGCTTTAATACGGTGGTTTTTCCTGAACCTATTTTTCCAATAAAAGCAACGCGTTCGCCCGGCTGTATCGTAAAGGACAAGTTTTCAAAAATAGGGGAAGTTTCATTCGGATAGGTAAAAGTGACGTTTCTAAATTCTATGAGACCGCTGAACTTTTCAAAATGGAGAAACTCCTTTTCCTCCGGACGTTCTTCGGGGAGATTCATGATATTATCAAGCGTTTTATACGCTGTTTTTGTGTGCTCATAGTTGGCTGAGAGAGAAGCCACTTGACCCATTGGAGCAAGTGCGCGCGAAGAGAGGATCACGACCGCGATTAAGCCGCCCATAGTCATTTCTAGCTCTTTGATCAAATAGACCCCGACAATTAAGATCAGCACATTGCTAAGCTGAATCAAAAAGGACGTAACGCTTCCCAATGAGTTGGAGAGAATGCGTGAAGTCAATCCTTTTGAAGCGACATCGCCTGTTGCCTCTTCCCATATGTATTGAGAATGGTTGCTGATCCCCATGGTTCGGATTGTCTCAAGTGCATTAAGGCTTTCGATTAATACTGCATTTTTGTTGGCGCTTGCATGATACGTGCTTTCAACACTGCGCTGCAAAGACCCTTTAATACTCACGGCATAGGCAATAATCAAGATGATAAAAATAACCGGTACAACCGTAATGACTCCTCCGATGATATAGATAACCACCAAAAAAATGATCGTAAACGGGAGATCGATCAGCAAGGTCAAAGTAGAGGTTGCCAAAAAGGAGCGTATGCTGTCAAACTCTTTTAAATTGTTGGCAAATGATCCGACCGATTCCGGAATATTGGCAAATTTGAGATTCATCACTTTTTGAAACAGTATCGAAGAGATGATGACATCACTTTTTTTGGCTGCCATCTCCAAAAAATAAGAGCGAACAAATTTTAAAGCAATGTCGAGAAAATAGACCACAATAACACCCAATGCCAAAACATACAGAGTATCCGTCGCATCATTGGGAACTACCCGATCATAGACATTCATCGTAAAGAGAGGACTGGCTAGAACAAACAGATTTATGACCAATGATGCAACAATCACATCCGAATAGATTTTTTTTGAGTAGTTTAAAGAGCCCCAAAACCATGAGTCTTTATTGGTGTGAATCAAAGGATCGACAAACTGGTTAAAATTGCGATTTTTTTTCAAATAGAAAGCAAACCCGAGATACTGTTCTTGTAAAGATGCCATATCAATCCATTGTTCAACCCCTTCATCATCTTCAGGAAGGATAATAAACGCTTGATTATTGTCAAAATCGATTTTTTCCAAGATGCATGAATTTTGCCCTTTAAGAATCAATATGACCGGCAGTACGAGTGGCGAAATATTTTGCAACGATCGCTGAACAAGTTTGGATTTAAAACCTGCCCGCTCTGACGCACGTGAAAAAACAGCTTTTGAATTATTAATGGAGAACATCTCAGCGGTTGCTTTTCCTGGAGCCACAGGGAGATCTGCCGTCAATGCTTCGACACTCAAAGATTTTCCGTACCTCTTTGTAAAAATGGATAAACTGACCAATAGCGGATCAACAGTGGCATCATTTAACATAGCATCCCTTTTTATTAACTCACTTCAATGACAAACGTTTAATAATACCTTCCCAATTTCCTAATTTTTTTAGATCAATCGGTCGTTTACGTTCAAATCCATGGTCAAACGCTACAAAACGCTCGAGATTGAAACGATACAAAGGTATGTAGTTTTTAGTTACGGTTTCGGGTTCAATGGTCAAAGCACCATTATCAAGTATGAGTGGGACAGAAACATCATCTGTAAAATAGGCCAAAACCATATGTCTGTTTTTGGTATTTTCGGTCAATACGTAGGTTAGATAGAGCTTCTCCTGAGGAACACCCATCTCTACTAATGTGAAAAACTTTGCGATGGCATAATCTTCACAGTCCGCTTTTCCAACCCCTAACATTTCTATGGGCGTTGCCCAATAATCTGATTTCCCCCAACATTGCTGATCGCTTTGGTAAGGGACCTGATTAAAAAAATTATTAACGCATACGAGACGCTCAACTTCTGTTAAATTTTTAGTTTCACCCATCAATTTTTTTAACGATCCAAAGCGCTTTTGAGCGGTTTCTCCATATTTAACCGCAAGCTGCTCGATGTCATACGCTTCCATGACTTTAGCGTAAAGTGAAACTTTTAAACCCATTAGCAAAAAGCTGATAACCATACTACGATAAATCAAGGCTTTTGACATCGTTTTATATCGCACTTACTCTATTATAGAGAAGGAACAGCGTTTAAATCTTGTGCCAATTTTCCGGTTCCTTCCAGAATGCGGTATTGTGCAAAGATCAAATCATACTCATTCTTGACTACCTCTTTTTCAGCACTGAAACGTTCATTTTCGGTATTTAACATATCAAGAAGCGTTCGTCTTCCAAGCTCGAACTCTTTCGCGTACGATTCAAGTGTTTTGACCGTATAATCGCGATGTTCTCTTAAATAGGGCATCTGCTTTTTAAGTTCTTCATACGCAATCCAAGCAAAATTAAGATTCTCTCTCACCCGCAATTTAAGATCATTAATGGATTGCTTTTCTTTGAGTACATTGACCTGCTGTTTATCGCGGTTAGCTTGATCATAGCCTCCGGCATAGAGATTATAGGATACGACGATCATTGCTGATCTGGTTTCATCCGGCCCTATCTGACCTCCAACATTGTCATTGTCAGCACGACGCAACTCCACGTCCACCCGCGGATAATAATCTTTTGTCGCAACTTTGACATTGTGTTCCGCCGCTTCTATGTTACGGTGCTGAACCATTAATGACGGATAGTTAGCAATCGCTTCATCCATTGCTGTTTCAAAATTTGCTGCAGGTGAAGCGCCAGGAACAGGCTTGACCAAAGATTCCGGAGCAACATCCTCACCGTACAGGCGTCTAAATTTTGTCATTGCATCCCGATAATTACTTCGTTGGATAATGAAATTTGAGTTTGCCAGCGCCAAACGTCCTGATGATTGATCTATTTCTGATTTTGTGCCAAATCCGCTGTTAGTACGCTCTTGTATTTTTTGGTGGATCACTTCATGATTTTTAAGATTCGATGCCGCTAGATTGAGCGTCTCATACTGTTTCATCAGTCCAAGATAGGCTTCAGAGGTTTGAAGGCTCAATTGGTTAGCTTTCTCCATAACGCTCATTTTTGCCGCTTCAATGCGCGCTTCTTGTTTTTTAACATCTTCGACGTCTCCAAACCCATTAAAAACATTTTGAGTAACCTTTATTTCTCTGTCATAGCGCTTTAATGAACGATCTTGATAACTGGCCGTTGTTGTTTTTTCATTCCCGTAACGGCCCACCAAATCGACACTTGGCAAATATCCTGATTTCGCCATTGTCGCATCATACGTTGTAGCTCGGTAATTTTCTATACTCTGAAGCATTATAGGATTAGTACTCGTCACATGCTGTACAGCCTCTTGCAATGTTAATCCAAAACTACTCAACGGTATCAACAGTGAAGCCAACCCGATAGATAAACCTTTTTTCATTTTCCACTCCTCAAGTGATATGTGATGTAATCATAATACAACTACTTAATTTATTGTAATATTAAAAAATAATATTTTAATGAGGTGAGCAAAAAATAAAATACGAATAAACTTAATTAATATTTTCGTATCAAACACCCATTTTTATTGATTATATTTTAAGCACACAATAATTACTTTATCAACTATAATTTCTTAACCAATACATTACAAATAAGGAGTTTAACCATGCAAGATTTAGTACGAAGCTATGCGGCGAATGCTCCGCTGATACAAAATTTTATCCTCTCTACCTTGGGAAATGTCAATCTCAAAACCCTCAATGTACAATTAATCGAACGACTTTACAAAACATTCCCAAGTTTGGAACTGCTTTATAAAACCGATGAAGGGTTTGTCCAAAATTCACCTAACATCTATGTCAATCGTGAAGAACATAATCTCATCGGGGTAGACCGCGCTTATCTAGTCAATGAAGCTCAACTTCAAAAAGGGCACTACATCAGCGACCCGTACATCTCAACTGCTACAGGATTTTTATGCATTACCGTCGTTTATCCTGTAGGTGATGGCTATCTCTTTTTAGACTTTCGGCTTCGCAAACTTTTGGAACGCTTTGACCTGATCGAAAAAAACGACGTATTTAAATTCCTTAACCGTACATCCTATGCCCTTATCGGCGGTGGGCTGCTCTTTTTTGGCGTTTTCGTTGTGCTATACGGTTTTTATACCTTTGCAGGATATTTATTTGGGAGCGAAACACTCTCTATTGATGCCGTCTTCAAACCGATCATTGCGTTAACATTGGGTTTGGCTGTTTATGATTTGGGAAAAACCATCGTGGAACAAGAAGTACTTCCGAAAACACAACATGTCAGCGATGTTTTTAATCCTAAAACATTGCTCAATTTTTCGGTCTCCATTATCATTGCTTTGTTAATCGAAGCACTCTTGGTGGTCTTTAAAATTTCACTCCATAACTACAAAGATTTACCTTACGCTTCCACTCTGGTTGCGGCTTTGTCTTTCTTACTGCTTGTTTTTGCGGTGTTTGTTTACATTATTCGTAAAACGGAAAAAGAATAATGCTCTCCTCCGCATGTCAAGATACCATTCGCGCAGTTGTGTGGCTCTCGACCAAGCCGCAAGACGAATATTTTCATATCCAAACAATCAGTAACGCACTTGATTTACCGTACCATTTTTTAGCCAAATCACTCCAAAAACTGGTTCACACGAATATTCTCCTATCGCGTAGAGGTTCCAACGGTGGAGTGAAGCTTGCCAAACCAAGTGTAGAAATCACCCTTATCTCCATTATAGACGCGGTTGACGGGAGCGCTTTTTTTGATGCCTGTGTTCTAGGTATCGGAGATTGTGAAGATGAAAAACCCTGTGCACTGCATGCTCAATGGGAAAAATGGCGCACCGAAATGCAAGAGATGTATTCTGCCATGCGTCTAAACGAAATCACGGACGATGTCCTCTTACGCAAAATCAAACGCCTCTAACCTCCTTTTTTAACAATTTAAACAATAATCATCTTACTGATTAATTTTTAATCAGTAAACAGTCTAATAAATTCATATATTGGACTACAATTATTTCAGATTTTTTAATCTTAAATAGGAGTCTCATTATGAAACGTTTGAACATACTCGGAAAAAGTGTTTTGCTGCTCTCGCTTGCAGCAACAGTTGCCATGGCGGCCGTTGAGAAAAAAGATCTCAAAATTGGATTTATTCCTCTTACGGATTGTGCGGCTCTCGTTATCGCAAAAGAAAAAGGTTTTTTTGCCAAACATGGTCTCAATGTCGAGTTGAGTAAAGAAGCATCATGGGCTAACGTTCGTGACAAAATGACCGTTGGTGAACTCGATGCCTCTCATATGCTTGCGGCAATGCCGATCGCATCCACGCTAGGGGTGGGAAGTACAAAAAAGGAGATGCTGGCGCTAATGGCACTGGGACAAAACGGAGATGCGATTACGGTATCCAACAAAATGTACGATGCGATGATGGCTGCCGATCCTATTGCTACGAAAAAAGGGTCTGCCGTTGCACTCAAAAAAGTGATCACTGCAAAAACGATGGGCGTTCCTGAATTTGGTATGACGTTTCCTACAGGTACGCATAACTACCACCTGCGCTTTTGGATGGCAGCGGGCGGTGTTGATCCCGATGTCGATGTAGCACTTAAAGTCGTACCGCCACCGCAGATGGTTGCCAATATGACCGCAGGAAACATTGATGGCTACTGTGTCGGTGAGCCATGGGGTCAGCGTGCCGTTATGGGGAACATCGGAAAAGTCGTCGTAACGGGCTATCAACTCTGGGAAAACGGACCTGAAAAAGTACTGGGAGTCCAAAAAGCGTTTGCCGATAAAAATCCTGAAACGACCAAAGCAATGATGAAAGCGGTCATAGAAGCTGGTATATGGCTGGATGCCTCATGGGAAAACCGCAAAGAAGCATCCGCGATATTGTCCTCTAAATCGTATGTCAATGCACCTAAAGACGTCATCGATAACTCAATGACAGGTACGTATATGCTCACCAACGGGGTTAACACACCGATGCCGAACTTTAACGCATTTGGTAAGAAACAAGCTCTTTATCCGTATTACACACATGGAATGTGGCAGGTAACCCAAATGGTACGCTGGGGACAGCTTGATCACCCCATCGATATGAAAAAAGCCGTAGAGAGCGTTTATCGTCCCGATTTGTTTGCTGCAGCTGCAAAAGAGGTGAAATACGCCCTCCCTGCAACGCCATGGAAAATTGAAGGAAAAGCGGCAGGCAATAAGTTTATCGACGGTTCGATTTTTGATCCTAACAAAGCGGTAGACTATATTTATAACGCCCCTATCAAACATCCAAAAGTAACCAAAGAAGCACTGGCCAAAGTGAATAAATGGAAAGTGAAATAAAAACAGCTAAAGGGGGCAGTACATGCTACTAAAAACTATCAATGCGATTGCATTACCGGCATTATTATTCGGTGTTATTATCGCAATATGGACGACTATTGCCGAACAAATTCCAGGCTTCCCCCCTCCAATGGAAGTCTGGAGTGAACTGATCGTTGTTCTCTCTGATCCGCTGTATGACAATGGTGCAGGAGATCAAGGGATTGCATTACAGCTTTTAAGTTCGCTCAAACGGGTATTCGGGGGATTTGCCCTCGCTATCGCCGTGGGTATTCCCGTAGGGCTTTTGATCGGTATGTCTAAAATGGCACAAACCGCCTTTAATCCGTACATTCAGATACTCAAACCGGTATCTCCGCTTGCGTGGTTGCCATTGGCGTTGTTTGTGTTCAAAGATGTGGATATGACGGCAATTTTCGTTATTTTTATCACCTCCATTTGGCCCATTATCATTAATACGGCACTGGGGGTACGCAGTGTGAGCGAAGATTACCTCAACGTGGCCAAAGTGTTGCAACTCACGGCATTTGAGAAAGTGTTTCAGATTATCCTCCCCGTTGCGGTACCGTTTATCTTTACGGGGATGCGTTTATCGTTAGGGATTGCATGGCTGGTTATTGTCGCAGCGGAGATGCTCACGGGCGGTTTAGGAATCGGGTTTTGGATTTGGGATGAGTACAACAATCTCAACTATTCCCATATTATCATCGGGATCATCCTCATCGGTGTGGTCGGGTATATCCTCGATACCATTATGGGGTTCATCGCCGATCATTTTGATTATCGAAAGCGAGGCCGTGTATGAGTGCAAAACCTTTTTTAAACATCGATCATGTCGATAAGATTTTTCCATTGGGAAAAGGGAAAGAGTACGTAGCGTTGCGGGATGTGAAACTCGAAATTCGCGAAAACGAAATTGTTTCGATCATCGGGCACTCAGGCTGCGGTAAATCAACGCTTTTGAATATGATTGCAGGGCTTGACACCATTAGTGATGGCGTTATTTTGCTCGAAGACCGCGAAATCAATGCCCCAGGTCCCGAACGCGCGGTGGTGTTTCAAAACCATTCACTGTTGCCATGGCTTACTGTGTATCAAAACATCGAGATGGCGGTTAGAAAAGTACGTGATGATCTCAATGCCAAAGAGGTCAAAGAGCACGTTATGAAATACATCGATCTCGTTAATCTCGATCACGCCAAAGACAAATATCCCGGAGAAATCAGCGGTGGGATGAAGCAGCGTGTCGGAATCGCACGAGCACTCTCTATCGAGCCAAAAGTGCTTTTGATGGATGAGCCGTTCGGGGCACTCGACTCACTGACCCGTGCTAATTTGCAGGATCATTTGATGCGTATACAGATGCAAACGGGTAATACCGTCATTATTATCACCCATGATGTCGATGAAGCGGTTTTGTTAAGTGATCGCGTCATCATGATGACCAATGGACCCGAAGCTACCATCGGGGAGATTTTGGACGTAAATCTTCCCCGTCCACGAGCGCGTTTGGATTTACAGCACAACGAAGAATACATACGATGTCGTGGAGCGATTGTCGAGTTTTTGTACTCAAAATTTGCCAAACACGACGACTAAGCCGGTGTCATTTGACCTAGGTCAATGACATTGCCACAAAAGCAGGATTACAATACAACACTAACAAAAGGATATACAAATGAAAAAAATCACATTATCAGCAGCTGCCGTTTTATCATTGGCGAGTACCTTTACAACAACGCTCAGTGCCGGGGATGACTTCACCCTCTTTAGCAATGCCAAAGTCAATGGTGAAGTTCGCGGCCGTTATGAGAGCGTAGAAGTGGAAGACTCTACACTCAAAGATGCCAATGCCATGACCGTGCGGGCGATGCTGGGTTTAGAAACAACTCTTTTAGGCATTGAGGGTTTGAGTTTAAAAGCTGAGGGGACAACCGTCCAAACACTCGGCGGGACAAAGTACAATGACCTCTCCCCAACCAAATTTACCGATTATGAAACCGTAGCCGATCCAGAACAAACCCGTTTTACCCAAGGCTACCTCCAATACAAAATGGGAGCAACCACTGTAAAAGCCGGACGTCAAATCGTCAACTTAGACAATCAGCGCTTTATCGGTTCGGTTGACTGGAGACAAATGCCGCAAAGTCTCGATGCCGTATCACTTGCCAATACGTCAATACCGGGTCTGAGTCTTTATGGTGCGTATGTTTACAGCTACAAAACCGTCTTTGAAGAGCCGACACAAAAAAGTGAATCCGTTCTCCTTAACGCGAGCTATAAAGTTAACGACATGCTCAAAGTAACCGCGTATGATTACATGCTTTCATTGGAAAAAACGCAGTTTGCGGCAGATACCTACGGCCTTGCCCTCAGCGGTGATGTTCCCGCGGCAGGTGCTAAAATCGCTTACCGTGCAGAGTATGCCAAACAAACAGATTCAACCTTTGATACCACAATAACGGATATTCAAGGACAAAATGATGCCTATTACTATGACCTCGAAGCTACTGCTACTATGATGGGGATTACGTTGGGGGTCGGATATGAGTTCTTGAGCGGGACCACGGGAAGCGATGGGAAAACCAAATTCCAAACACCGCTGGCAACCTTACACAAATTTAACGGAACCGCCGATAAATTTCTCACAACCCCAACTGGAGGAATTGTCGATACCAGCGTAAGTCTGGGTTACGGCGCAAAAGATTTAGGAAATGCGATGATTACCTATCATGATTTCAAAACCGATGTAGCGATGAGCACAAAAAGTGATCTGGGAAGCGAATGGGACCTCCAGTATGCCAATGCTATTCCTGGTGTCAAAGGGCTTAACGGACTTGTAAAAGCTGCCTATTATCAGGGTGGCGATGTAGCAACCTACATCAAAGACGTGACTAAAATCTGGTTACAAGTCGGGTATAAGTTCTAAGATATTCTCTCCACAAACCCCAATGCCTTGGGGTGAATAAAACAAAGCCGTTCCCATGAGCGGTTTGGCTTTGTCAGTGTCACCCGATGAGCAGAAATCGAGCGGGAAAGGGCTACGTAAAACTGAGAAGGGGCGAAAATCTCGTTCGTCTCAATGACGTAATCGCTCAAGCTCATCCCTTGTGATTTATGAATCGTAATCGCAAATGCCAGCGTAATAGGGAACTGGCTAAGGGTCATGAGTTTTTCTTCATTCATTGTCTTTGCTTTTTCAATCCATCGGGTTTTTGTTGTTTCTACCCGCTCTACTTTCACGCTTTTACCGTCCTCTTTTTTGACCCAAATAGCCTCTTCTTCAATCGACGTTATCCGCCCCCGCTCACCGTTGTAATAGTTCCATGCGTTACGGGTAAAGAGAATCGGCGCTCCTACTTTGAGCACCATCACAGACTCAATACGACTCTCGGTCATAAACCGTTCAATATCCCGATCCTGCATTTTTTTATCATGGATCGTCACGTACGTTGAGACTTCAATCGCCTCACCGTTTAAATGAGCTAATTGAGCGCGATTATGGTTTTGGGCACTGATGTTTTTTCCATACAGTAGCGTAATCGTACTTTTATCCTCAGGCAGCGGGCGAACAAGTGCATCCAAGGCAGTTGCTTCTTCCTCTTCAATAGAGGCATGACGTACTTTTTCCAACAGACTCAAAAACTCTTCTTCATGGGTACGAAACGACCCTCTCAAATGGATGGACTCAAAACCAAACCGTTCCCAGCTAGGGGATTCAAAGGCAAAATAGATCGGTTCATTGCCTCTCACCACAGGAGGAAGCTGCAAAAAATCCCCCACGACGATCAATTTCCCGCTAAATTCACCCTGCAACAGCCGAAGTCGTATCATGTCCAGCACAGGAGCGCTCACCATCGAGATTTCATCAATCACAATGAGGTTCATTGAGTGGATGAGTTTATGTACTTTTTTAGAGCACTCCAGTTTGCCGTTGCGCTCCAACTCCTCTTGAGTGTTAGCTATCCCCAAATCAAAAAAGCTGTGAAGTGTCTGCCCGCCGATAAGCGTCGCCGCCATCCCCGTAGAAGCCAGCGATGCCACCCGTCTTCCATGGGTGTTTGCATGTTCGATAAGCGCGCGTGTCAACGTCGTCTTGCCCGAACCTGCCCCACCCGTAATAAAGAGGTTTGAAGTTTCTAAAATTTTTACTGCGTTTTCAATCATCCTGTCCCTTTATCACTATCACCCGTCCAAACGGTACTTTCATCTCATGCGGTGCAATCCACAACGTCTCATAATGGGGTTCGCTTAGCGGAAATTTTCCGTCCAAATCGGTAAAATACAACAGCACTTTAGGCGCAACCATCCATGTCTCAATGGTGTCAAAGACAGGGGTAAAATCCGTTCCCCCACCACCTTCTAGCGTATAAACAATCGATTCCCCATTCTCAAAGCGCTGATGAGAGCGAATGCGATCATCGCACACCATCAACTCAATACTGTACGATCCGAAAAGCTCCGTAATCGATTCGACTTCGGCGATAAATTGCGCTAACAAAATTTCATCCACCGAACCCGAACTGTCAATCGCGATGGCAAGTTCCAAATGACGCGAATACGCCCCAGGCAGATAAATCCCCTGATAAAGGAGCTTTTTAGAGGGGGGGATGATTGTGTAATCGCTGATATAGTAGCCGCCGATCGTATCACGCAGCTGGGTACGCCAATCGATTACCCCACTAGGAACAATCGGAATAAGCCGCTCTAACCCTTGCGGTAAACTGTGCATCTCTTGGGCTTTGTTCAGAGCGTTTTGGGACAAAATCTCCTGCTGTGCCGCTTCGAGTTTAGCCTCTGACGTGTCGTCGCTGCGCCGTGAATCGTTGTCTTTGTCATTCAAATCTTCACGGGTGATAGTATCGAGCAACATCTCATAAATCTCTTCGGCATATTTGCCCCGAAATCGCGGATCGTAGGTGATTTTACTGGGGGGTACAAACTCGTTATCGATGAGCATGTTGTTGATCGCATGATCACATGCCGTATACCACAGCCACGGACTGCGATTAGAGATACGTGAAGGGTGTGAGAGAACCCCGTGCATCGAAGCATTAGCCAGCGCAAAAGCGACTTGGTCATCACTGAGCGTATTAAAAAAATCTTCTCGGTATTCAAACCGTTTCCCGTGCGAGGTAAAGCTTTCGATGTTATCGTTTACGACAATCTCCAAAGCACTCGCCAATGTCCCAAAATAGGGATGGTCTACTAACAGCTTTGTTTTAACCCGTGAAAAATCTAACATAGCAAATAAGCGAAGGCGTTGACCCAATCCCCGTAGTTTTTAAGATGATCCATCCGCACACCCTGGCGCTGTAAATCTTGAACCATCATCACCGCAAATTCGCTTTGCAATTTCAAGCTATACGCGAGCAGATGATTGATTTTTTCCTCATCAGGATCACTCAAAATTCGTCCCACAAGCGCCGATGAGAGCGCATAGAGAGCCGATACGTCGGTAGGATATTCACTGCCCTCACCTCTCAAGATAGCATCGATATCGGGCAATAGGCTCATAACTTTGCAAAATCCGAGAAAATCAACCGCATTGTTTTGCCCCACCGCACCCGCAATCGCTTCGAGCAGCAATGCAGGAGAGAGGCTGCTTTGCAAAACATTATGAACCGCTTCCCAGCTTCGAGGTGTTGCAAAACTTCGCTCATTGCGGGTAGGATCAAACGTAAAGAGCGCCTCGTTTTTAAATCCGATGTACGCCACAATCCGTGCATCAACACCGCGCTTTATCGCCCACTCGCGCCAATCCGGTACGCTCACTTCCATCTCGATGTGAACAAAACGGTTGGCCAACGGTGAGGGTAAACGATACACAACCCCGCGATCCCCCTCACGGTTTCCTGCCGCCACAATCGCCCAACCCTCAGGAAGAGTATATTCGCCAACTTTACGATCCAAAATGAGCTGATACGCTGAGGCTTGAACCGCAGGGGCAGCAGAGTTGAGTTCATCCAGAAACAAAATTCCACTCCCCTCACGCGGCAAAAACGACGGCGGTGCCCAAAGCGCTTGGTGCGCCTCTTTGTCATAAAACGGAATCCCTTTGAGATCAGTCGGGTCCATGAGCGAGAGACGCAGATCGATGCACTCTATTCCTGAACCTTGAGCAATCTGTTTAATAATCGACGATTTTCCAATCCCCGGAGGTCCCCATAAAAAGGTCGGTATTTTTGAGGCAATCATCGAACTCATCGTCGAAACGGTATCGGAAACTCTCACACTTGCCATCCTATATTGTGGGTTTGTATATGTTTGCCAAAAGCGGCATTGGTTTTGACACTGCGCTCATAACGGCTGTCCAGCGCCAGCTGATAGAGAATCTCTACTGGGGTAGAGGTATTGGCAGCCAAAGCATTTAAAACGGCTGGGTCATTGGAGATCCACAGTGCTTCGCATTGTTGCGGTGTCACCCTAGTGTTGCTGGCAATCTGTGTATTGTAACGTCCACTTTCATGGAGCTTTGCCAACAAATGAGGATCGATTGAAGCATTAGAGGCCAGAGCCGTATTCACCCCGACCTCATCCAGCCCCATCAACGTCTCTTGCATGCTACCACTCAAAGTCGTATTGGATGCCAAATTCACCGCATAATCGCTCACCAATCGATCAAACCGCTCTTCATCCAGCGGAAACGACTGGGCAATAACCTGCGGATGCACTGCCTCAAGTCTGTCCGCACCTTCTGCCGAAAGTGTCTCATTGTACGCTAAAAGCTGATAAATCATCTCATTTTCAAGCGCTAAAAGCTCCGCTTCCAATGCAAGAGGAACCCTACGCGCCAAGAATTCCGACCGTTCTCCCATCAGTTTGAGTAAAAGTTTTTCGGATGTTTGGGGATGCAGTGCCATCGCGTCCAAAACCCCTGCCAGAGTACGGTCATTGGGCTGTTTAAACTCTTTAGCAATAGGGGAAAGTTCGCTAATTGCATCGATGAGTTGGGTGGTTCCGTATTTTTGGATCAAATGAGTCAAACCACTCATGGCGTATTGGACGTTGTGATTACGCTCAATGTCCTTGTAAAAACGGCTGATGAGTGCAGCGGTGACATCGCGGTTGGTGTCGTTATCAAACAGCCCCTCCCCTTGCCAATCGTACAGTTTCAGGAGTTTAAAAAAGAGCTCATCGCTAATGTAGCGGTTCTGGATAAAATCAACCAAACGTTCCTGATCACGAGAAAGTTTCAAACTCATCAACAAACGATTAGGCTCAATCGAACTGCACAACCACTGTTCAACCCCCTCAATCGCTACGATCGGGACAACTCCCAGCTCATAGAGTCGTGTGCTCTCATCTTGTTCCAAGGGGTTCATCAGCTTCCCCTCGATCACCAATGCCACACCCTCTTCAAATTTTGAACAAAGCGAAATATCATGCAGCTTTAAAAGGGTTTCAAACTCTTCAAGATTCAGCGCCCTTGGCTTTCCCAACAAAAGTATCGATTTTCCGTGCAGTTGATCATAATTCATCACGGCATTATAATCCTAAAGCCTAAAAAAATACAGGCGGTGTATAATATGCCCATTGTTATTAAAGGATTTTTTACTATGGATGAATTGTATGCTGGAATTGCCGCTTACGAAGCCCAAGACTACACTAAAGCTCGCGAATTGCTTTATCCTTTAGGTGCCTATAAACGTGATTCGGAAGCTCAGTTTTATTTAGGGATGATTTATTTTTACGGTGAGGGGGTCGAAAAAGACATCGACCAAGCCGTAGACTGGTGGAAAAAAGCGATGCGCTCAGGGCATACTGAAGCTGCTTATCGCCTCAGTGAAATTTCGACGTCAACCAAAACAACTTTTTAAGCATAATGGCACATTTTGTGCTAGAATTTAACAAAATTTATAAAGCAGGTTTGAATCAATGTTTACTAGCTTCTGTGAAGACTGCTCGATTATGCAAGAAAAATTGGTTCAAACCCTAAAAGACTTTGATTATCGATATAAACGCTACCAAATCAACTATTCCATTGCGATTGGGTACTGTTCAGAAGATGTCAACCTCAGCGTATTATCCGACTACATACGAAGCGATGACCGTTTTATCGTTTTGGATCATCATACGTGCGCCATTGTTTTTAACTACAGCAATGTTCAATCAGGGATCCAAGCCGCTAACAATATTCTAAGCCATTTTCACAGTACATTTGTCTCAGCACCTCTCTTTGGTGCTGTTGTTACTGCAAGTAATTATGACAGTGTCACACAAATGGTACCGGAATTGTTGAATCTTTTACAGGATGCCATTGAGCATGATAGACCCATTCAATTCCTACCCAATGAAAAAAGTCACGCATCATGATTGATGATTTCAGTGAGCATCGTCAGCTTTTTCAAGAACGTTTAACCAATGTAAGTGTCGATTACCACTATAAATTCACCCGTTATCAGGCTCATTATTCCATTGTTCTTGCCTATATTACCGAAGAAAATGATTTAGGTGCCTCTGCTAAACATATTCGGGAAAGTGATCTCCTTATTTTTTTTAAACCCAATTTGTGTGCCATAATATTTGACAACACCAATGAAGAACAAGGGATAAAAGCGGCCAATAATCTCCTCTCTCGGATCCAAAGTCTATTTTTTGCCAAACATCTCTATATGGCAGTTGTTACCTCCCACCATGACAAAAGTCAATTTCAAATGATTCATGATCTCTTTGATCTTATCTCTTACGCGCTTACGAACCATATGGATAATCTTGTAGTAGACAGCTCTCAAGTAATTCAACACCAGCAATCAGTATAATTCCAGTACAAAATTGCGGGATAAATAAATGATATTACAATGGCGTCCGCTTGGATACTCACTGCTCGTTCACCTCCTTATCATCATTAGCGTGTTATTATCGCTGTTCAAATATACGGAGAAAACACCAAAACACGAGACAAAAATGCAAATCACCCTTGCCTCTTTATCTCAGCCAACCGTCGTTTCCAAAGCACCCGCCACACCCCAAAAAATTCAACAAGAAGTTGTGGTTAAACCCATAAAACAGGTGTTCTCAAAAACAATTACACGTACGCAGACAGCCCCTTTACCTTTAGTCTCTCAGTCAAAACCGTCGATACCTTCTCCCGCAGTACCGCAACATACCCCTGTCGCGATAACACCAACCCCTCCAGCAGCAGTTTCTAAACCCTCTCCAGTCGTTGCTCCCCCGCCTGCTCCCGCTGTAAATATTGAAAAAGAGTTTTTGGATGCCCATTTAGGAGAAATACGCGCACTGCTGGTAAAAAATCTCAAATATCCAAGAAATGCGCAGCGTCTAAAAATGCAGGGGGAAGTACGGGTGAGTTTTCGTCTTAAAAGCGATGGAAGTGTTGAAAATATAGAAGTGATTCAAAGTTCGGGGTTTGAAATACTGGATGAAGATGCGAAAGCGCTGATTAAAAACACCGCACCGCAATTCCCAAAGCCAGCCAAGAGTATCAGCCTCAGCGTCCCTCTAGCTTATCTTTTACGCTAAGAGGCCAATACCTTTTCGATACTGTAACGCATATCTTCATCCAAACTCTCCATATTCCCCAGCATCCAGGTCAGGTAGCCTTTGTCTGCATCTGCAATTTCGCTAAGCGTTTTCCCCTTGTACTTTCCAAACTTCAACGCTTTGGTATAAAAGACAGGGGTTTGAGTCAGCTCAACCATTTTATCGATCGGATTGACACTCCCAAAACGCTCTTGTAATTTCTTGCGCAATTCGGTTAGAAACAGCTTTAGCACAAGCACGTCTCCAATCGCATCGTGCGCTTTTACCACAATGCCCAAAGCAGAAGCTTCGGCTTCTTCTTGCTTATAAAGCTCTAAACGGTACCGAAAGTACTGAAGACGATGGGCATCTTCCTCTTCAAAAAGGTGTTTGGCACATCGTAACGTGTCAATGAGCTTCATCTTGGAGGTAAAGTTTTCTTTGGAAAGCATCCCTAAATCAAACGGTGCATTGTGAATAATCAGGACATTATCAGGGGTGTTAAGTTCTCCAAGCGCTCTAAAGGCACTTGTTTCAACACATGAAGGCTTACCCTCAATCATCTCAGGGGTAATCCCATGCACTTCCATTGCAGGATAAGCAATAGGAATATCGCAAGAGCACAAATCATTATGGACATCGACGGATTTGCCATTAAGGACTAAAAATCCCAGCTGTATAATACGGTCGTTCTCACCCGTACCCGTTGTTTCCGTATCCAGCAGTATGTATTTTGCCATCCTTAATACTGTTCGTCATCATCGTGATCAAAGATGTCATAGTCATCTTCGTCTTCGTCATCCTCTTCGTCATCGTACAGCTCATCGTCATCATCCCCTTCACTGCGCATTGCAGTGAGTTCTGTATAAAGCTGTTCTGCCTCTTCTTCATCAATTTGGCCGCTTTTTAACTCTTTAAGCAGTTCTTTGTACTCATCGCGAAGTGCTTGCATGTCTTCAAGCTGCATTCGCTCATCTGCCGTTGCATCTTTCGCCGATGCAATCCCTTCAAAAAGGTCATCAACGTGGTCCTCAACGTCAGGAATAAGCTCGTTTTCTATTAGATGCTTTAGTTGTTCGATATAAGCCATCTTCAATCCTTCTAAATGTAATACCATCATTGTAGCAAAAGAACGGATTCAAGCGATAGACCAAACGGGTGTTTTCACTCAGATTTTTAAAATATAAAACCCATCTCCATTATTTTCAGCCATTTAATCGCCTATTTACTACTTCTTGTCTATACTATGCAAAGGAAAATCTATGAAATACATTTGGCTCTTACTCACAGCGGTTGCACTTAATGCCCAAACCACTCTCCTTTCTCTCATCGAATCGGCACAACATAATGAAAAAATCACCAGCTTGGAACATCAGGCCTCTGCTGCGGCATTAAGCCACCAATCGGCCAAAAGTGCTTACCTCCCCAGAGTGGACGCTTTTGCCAATGGTTCGCTGGTCGACCGCACGGGAGGATTTGATGCCAAACGCAGCGGTACGGCAGGTGTTAGAGCAGAGATGATCGTTTTTGACGGTTTTAAACGCGAGAATGCCATCAGCCAAAGCAATGCGGTTAAAAATGCCGCCCAATACGATCTTGCTGCTCAAAAAAAAGGGTTGGCTCTCGAGGTGATCCAACGCTTTTTTGAATTGCAAAACACGCTTGATGCCATTGAAACCAACGGCGTGATGCGTGATCAGCTAAACGCCCAGCTGATTCGACTGGAAAAATTCAAAAGCGCAGGGCTTGCGAGTGAGGATACCGTGATGAGAATCCGTTCGGAACTCTCCAATGCGCAGTATGTGCTGGAAGATTTAAACTATCAAGCGCATCGGCAAAAAGGGGATTTAGAAATGATCTCCGGTCAAAAAATTTCGGATCTGAAATCCGCATTCCTGATTGAGCCGACACTGGCCCAAACGCAAGAGCCCGATACGCTCAAAGCATTGCGCTATTCGCGTGATGCTAAACGATTTGAAGCCGAAAAAACCGATGCGGGGTATCTGCCCACGATAAAAATCGAAGATCAATACAGCTATTATGATTACCACAATGATCCCATTGCCGCAATGCGTGTGGATGCTCAAAACAAATTTACAGCATCCCTTATGATGAACCTCATCGATTTTTCATCCGCTTCTACTGCCAAACAAGCGTTAGCCGTACAGGCACAAGCCAAAACAAGCGAGCTGGCCTATGCATCCAAAGAAGCTCAAAACAATGTGCAAATGGCTGCCCGCTATGTCCAGCGTTCACGCATTTTGATAGATGCGGCACAAAGTGCGTTTGACGCATCCCAAAAAACATTTGATGCGGTCAAACAAAAATACGAAGCCCGCATAGTTGACTACATCACCTATCTCGATGCACTCCATTCTCTGACCGATGCCACCAACCAATTATCCCGTGCCAAGCGCTCGCTGCATTATGCCTATGCGGCTTATTACTATTATGCGGGATTCGATCCCAAGGAGTTTGTACAATGAAATATCTGCTCTCTTTTTTCCTCCTCCTTACCACACTTATGGGAGAAGATATTTACGCAACATTCGATGTCGTTGCCGCTAAAGAGGCCAATTTGGCACTGACAACATCAGGAGTGGTCAAAACACTGCGTGCGGATGTCGGAAGCCGTGTTAAAAAAGGGGATATTCTCCTGGAAATCGATAATGACAATCTCACCGCAAGCGTTGATCTGGCCCGCGAGAGTCTTAAAAAAGCACAAATCGAAGAGCAGTTTGCCAAACAAACCTACGATCGATATAAAAAAGTCGAAAGCGTCATCGATGCCCAGCTCATGGATCAAAATACCCTGATCTACCAAAAAGCTTCCGCAAGCCTCGGGGAGGCGAAAGCACAGCTGCGCTATCAAAGCACTCTGGTCGAAAAAACGCGTCTTCGAGCACCCTTTAGCGGAATTATTTCGCAGCGCAACATTGAGCTGGGGGATGGTGTTGGAAGCGGAGGGATGCCTCTGTTTAAACTCATGAGTGATGGGGCGGTCAAGCTCATCGTTGGATTTGACGAAAAATATTTGGGCAAGGTTAAAAAAGGATCAGCAGTTCGTTACCGCGTTGATGGAGAAAATCAATGGCGTAACGGCAAGATTGCCAAACTGTATCCTACTGTCAATGCTAAAAATCGTAAAGCGACGGCAGAAGTATTAGCAACACATCTTGCTCCCGGTCTCTTTGGTGAGGCCTATATCGTTGGACAATAACCATGTATAAGTTTGCGATCAACCGTCCGATCACGACCTTCATGCTCGTAATGACGTTTATCGTTTTTGGACTCATCTCTTTTCGCGCGATGCCCGTGGCCCTTTTCCCCAATATTGATTTTCCCATTGTCACCATCCAAACCTCCTATCCCGGTGCCGATCCTGAAACGGTAGAATCCAAAGTCACCGATAAGATCGAAGAGGCCGTTTCGGGGATTGACGGCATCGACAAACTGATCTCAACGAGTTATGAGGGGCTTAGTGTCGTCACGGTTCAATTTGAACTGACCAAAGACATCGAAGAAGCGGCTAACGATGTTCGGGACAAAGTGGGTACCGTCCATCTTGACAGCGATATTAACGCCCCCATTGTCCAAAAAGTAAGCGTATCGGGCGCGGCGTCCATCAAACTGTTTGTCAGTACCAAAACGGGGGACAATGTTGCCTTGATGCGGTTTGCCGATGAAAAAATAAAACCGAAGCTTCAACGTATTGAAGGGGTCGCAAATGTCAAGATTGTGGGATATCGGGACCGCGAAATCCGCATTTTCACCGATCCGTTTTTACTCAACAAATACGGACTCTCCTCCGATGATCTCCAACGTCTGATCGCACGCGAAAATGTCCGTTCGGGAGGGGGGAAACTCATCTCTGCTAACAATGAACTCGTTCTTAAAACCCGCAGTGATGCGATGAGCCTTGATGATCTTAAAAAACTCCTTATTGCTCCGGGGCTGCGTTTGGAAGATGTTGCCCGTGTCGAAGACGGACTCAAAGACGCCAAAAGCTACTCAGAGTATAACGGTCACGAAGGGGTGCTGCTGGAGGTGCAAAAGATATCGGGTGCCAATGATTTGGAAGTGATCAAGGGGGTCAAAAAGGTGATGCCCGCATTGACATCTTTGGCATCGGATCGCTACGCACTGCAGCTCATCGAAGATCAATCGGATAAAATTCTTGTCAATATCGACAATGTCAAATTCGATCTGATCCTGGGTGCCCTTTTGGCGGTGCTGATCGTCTTTTTCTTTTTGCGAAATCTCACCGCTACCCTTATCTCCGCTCTTGCGATTCCCACCTCCATCATCGGTACTTTTGCCATTATCGATGCACTTGGATACGATCTTAACCGCCTTACGTTGATCGGATTAACCCTTGCAATCGGAATTTTTATCGACGATGCCATTGTCATCATCGAAAACATCTCAAAAAAAATGGAGCAGGGAATGGAGCCGTTGAAGGCTTCTTTTGAAGGGGTAAAAGAGGTTGCTTTTTCGATTATGGCAATATCGGCCATGCTGCTTGCTGTTTTTGTCCCTGTTGCGTTTATGGGGGGAATCGTCGGTAAATTTTTCAACTCCTTTGCGATGACGGTTGCCTCAGGTGTTTTGATCTCCTATTTTGTCGCCATCATGTTTATCCCTACCATTGGTGCACGCATACTTAGCGGCAGTGAAAATGCGTTTTGGAAAAAAACCGAACCGCTCTTTCAAAAACTCGATCTCACCTACCGTGCCCTTTTAGCGTTTCTTATCCGTTTTAAAGGAACAACCCTCTTGGTCGTCCTTGCCCTCCTCATTTTTTCGTTTTCTTTGGCGGGAAAAGTGGGTGGAACGTTTGTCCCGATGGAAGACATGTCGGAAATGCGGGTCATGGTCAAAGCACCGGTGGGTATTTCCCTTGAAGCGATGAAAAAAGAGATGCAGCCTCTGGTAAACGCACTGCAAAAAGACAAGCGAGTTCAAACGGTGGTCTTGAACATCGGCTACAATCCGGCAAAAGAGGCCCATAAAGCGATGATCTACGCCAAACTTCTCCCCGTAGAACAACGCGAAGGTCTTGAGGAAATCATAGGGGTTTATCGGGATAAATTCAAAGTCTATACCCATTTGGTGATCAGCGTTGAAGATGTCCCGCCCATCGATACAGGCGAGAGCAACGCCCCCATCCAAGTCGTCCTCACAGGTCCTGATCTGACGCAACTGGAAACCAAAGCGGCGGCGTTAACCCAGCTGCTGGAAAACAGCAAGGGAACCACCGACAATGACAGCGATTTTGAACCCGGCAAACCGGAAATCCGTATCACGATCAACCGAGAGAGCGCCCAACGCCTCGGTATTACCGCCAGGGAGATCGCCAGTGCTATCAATGCCGCGTATTCCAGCGACAGTGCCATTTCAAATTTCGAGCAGGAAGGACGTCAGTTTGACATTACCTTGCGCAATGGGGATGAATACCGCAGAACCCTTGAAGATATCAAAAAAATACACATTGCAAGTGCATCGGGAGAGTTAATCTCCCTTGACGGACTGGTCAGTTTAGAAAGCACACAGGGAACGGCATCCATCAACCGCTTCGATCGGGAACGAAAGATTTTGGTGACCTCCAATCTAGACGGGGCACCTTTGGATGCTATTGTTACAATGATCGATTCCAAACTGCCGGCAATCCTGGGTGAAGGGTATAACTATCGCTATACGGGTGATATCGAGCGGATGCAAGAGACACTAGAAGCATTTGGATTTACCGTAGGGCTTGCAGTTATCTTGATCTATCTCATCCTCGCCGCGCTGTATGAGTCCCTGATTCAGCCTCTCATTATTATGGTAGCAATGCCCCTTAGTTTTACGGGAGTTATCCTTGCCCTTTATCTCACGGGTAATCCGTTCAGTATCTTTGTCATGATCGGGATTATTTTACTGTTGGGGATGGTAGGAAAAAATGCCGTCTTGGTGGTCGATTTTGCCAATGCCGCGATCAAAAACGGCAAACCGGTCAACGAGGCATTGTTGGAAGCGGGAGAAAAACGGCTTCGTCCTATTTTGATGACGACGTTTGCGATGATTTTTGCAATGCTGCCGCTGGCTTTGGGAGAGGGAGCGGGTCATGAGAGCAATGCGCCTATGGCCATCGCCATCATCGGAGGGCTTATAAGCTCAACTTTGCTTGCATTGTTTATCGTTCCGATACTCTATCGTATGATGTATCCGCTGGATGCGTGGCTGCGGCGCCGTTATGAAAGAGAAACGGTCTAATCAACAGCCAAATTTACCTATTTGATCACTTCAATCATAGGATGAAACGTTTCCCATTTATACTGAACCATTGGGGTATCTTGTCGATTGCCCCATTCACGCATAGAGCCATCGTACAATCGCACATTCGTATAGCCCAAAATACCGTTCAGAACAAAATAGTTAAAAGAGGTTTCAAGACCGCCGGTACAATAAACAAGTATTTCTTGATTCTGCCCCAAACCAAATCCTTCACTGAAAATCTTTTTAAGTGTCTCTGAAGGCTTCACTTTGAATTCTGGAGTGATGCTATACGTCCAGTAATAGCTCATTGCTCCTGGGATATGCCCTAATTTTTCTACCCCATTAAAATCAGTCACCCCAAAATAGATCTCTGAGGGGCGTGCATCCAACATCGCAATTTTTCCAAGATTTTGTTTGACATATGCCAAATCAGCCACCATATTAGGTGCGCTTTTTATTGTAAAATTTCCCTCAGGAGCTGTTGGATTGTCGTTTATGACAAAACGTTTTTGGACTTTCCATTGTTCTAATCCACCCTCCATAATGGCTACATTTTGAACACCGCTATGCTTCATCGCCCAATAAATGTAGGTACTATGAAGAAGATCTTTTGCAGAGCCTATATGGCCGTATAAAATGACATTAGAATCGGTATTAATCCCCAACGAGCGTATATGCGTTTGTATTTCATCTGGAGTTTTAATCAAAAAGTGTTTTTCATGCGGAGTTCTCCACGCACCGATACTGGTATGGTAAGCTCCATGAATGTGCCCTTCTTTACTGTACACTTCAGGCTCTGACACATCAATAATAATGACTTTGGGATCATTTAACTGACTTGCCACTTGTCCCGTACTTTGCAGTGCCTCCCAAGCAAATAGATGGGACAGGGCCAATACACACAATACGATTATTTTCTTCATCAAATTTACCTTTAAGCTGTAATATTGCCAGATGGTAACCCAAATGGACTTAGAGAAACATTCTTCTGTAAAGGGAAAATAGTATGTAAGATAATTGAAATTGTTTTGAAGAAAAAAGATGGTGCGCAAGAAGGGATTTGAACCCTCACACCCGAAAGCACCAGCACCTCAAGCTGGCGTGTCTACCATTCCACCACCTGCGCAATAAAAAAAGAAGTTCGAGCCGAAGCCCGAGAAGGTATAACTTACGCTACCAAATATGGGTTAGCGTAAAGAGCGATAAGAGCGATTACCAATGTATAGATAACTTGCGCTTCGATCATAGCAAGAGCGATGAACATAGTAGTCATCAATTTTCCGCCAAGACCTGGGTTACGTGCAGTACCAGCGATAGTTGCAGCAGCTGTGTTACCCATACCGATAGCACCACCAAGTGCAGCCAAACCAAGACCAACACCCGCAGCGATCATAGAATACGCTTTAAGAGTTTGGTTAGCAACGTCTGCAGATACAGCAGCTACTGCAGGAGCAGCTTCAACAGCAGTTTCAACAACCGCTACCGCTTCTTCAGCACCGAATGCTGCAGCAACAAGTGCAGTCATAAGAAATAGAACTTTTTTCATGAGTAATCTCCGTATTTAAATCAAAGTCTGTTCGGATAGTTTCCCTACTTATCACTTTGTAGGCGAAATTATAGTGGTGAGGAGCTAAAAAATTACTTAGCTCGGCCCAGGCCGATCTTATTACCTTTGAATTCAACGATCTCAACCATCAATTCATCGCCCTCTTTGATAACATCGCTCACACGGCCCACATGTCCATCGGAAAGTTTTGAGATGTGAATCAGACCGTCAATTCCGCCGGGAAGTTCGATAAATGCTCCAAAATCAACGATTTTTTTCACTTTCCCCTGTACGACATCGCCCACTTTGTATTCCACTTTTTCTACTGGGGTTAAGCCGCTTGTAATCCCTTCGATGTGATCACGCGCCCCTTTGATACCTTCTCTGTTTTTACCCGTAAGTTTAACAGAACCTTTTTTCTTATCAATGTCGATGGCAACATCAAATTTCTCGATTATTTCTCGTATCGTTTTACCGGCTTGACCGATAATATCCCCGATGAAGCTAGGATCAACATGGAATAAATCGGTACTTGGTAATGTCCCCTCATTGAGCTCAATATGCTCTTCGGATGCCATCATAATGTCAATAATATGAGCACGAGCCTCTTTAGCTTGATAAAGCGCTTCTTTGAGGACATCCAAATGGATCCCACCCAGTTTTATGTCCATCTGCATCGCAGTAATACCCTCTTTTGAACCCGCTACTTTGAAATCCAAATCCCCGTCATGATCTTCAAGACCCATGATATCGGTCAAAATCGCGTGACGATCTCCTTCTTGAACCATCCCCATAGCAACACCGGCAATCGGATCACACACTTCGATATCTCCGGCACGCAATGCCATATAGCCGCCACATACCGTAGCCATCGACGATGAACCGTTTGACTCCAAAATTTCAGACACAAGACGAATGGTTTGCCCATTTCGAACTGTTGCCCCTTCAAGCGCCCGTTTTGCTAAGTTTCCATGACCCAATTCACGACGGCGCGGTGCACCGATCGGCGAGGCTTCCCCTACACTGAAACCAGGGAAATTGTAATGAACCATAAAGGCTTCGTTTTGCGTACCGCGATCCGTCAGCCCCTCAAACATTTGTGCATCTTTAGGTCCGCCTAGTGTCAAGACGACAAGTGCCTGCGTTTGACCGCGTGTAAACAAAGCTGATGCATGGGCGCTTGGTAATACATTGGTTTCAATACTGATTGGACGTACTTCTCTCAAATTACGGCCGTCTGCACGTACCTTTTCATCCAAAATTTGTGCACGAACCATGGAACGCTTAACCTGTTCAATCGCTTTTTTCAGCTCATGCTCATCCCATTGCGGTTTTTCTGCCATGACCGCTTTACGAATGGTTCGAAGCGCCGTAGAACGTTCCGTTTTTGCCATTTGGCTGATACCGCGTTTTAGATCTTCCGTGTGATTTTGAACAACATAGTTGCACATTTCATTATCAATCTCTTTTATCACACACTGTAATTCAAACGGTGCCTTAGCGTGTGGCTTGAAAGCGTTTTCATACATGGTATTAGCTTCTTTGAGAACAGCTTGCGCTTGTGCTAGTACCTCAATGAGTTCGTCTTCGCTCATTGCATTGGATTGGCGTACAGCAATCGTTTGAGATGCCATCACCGGATCCACAAACGGATCCACTAAGCCTACATCCATCATTTGTGCTTCATCACTGCCCAATGCCTGCATCTCGATCATCAGCATGTCTTCTTTACTTCCTGCCAAATACAGATCAAAAGTACTGTTTTCAAGGTCGCTGTGTTTTGGATTGAAAACAATCTCCCCATCAATTTTTGCAACACGTACGCCGGTAACCGAATTAAAAATATCAACATCTGACATATACAAAGCAGCCGATGCCGCATTGAGCCCCAATACCTGTAAATCGGCATCCGCATCGGCACTGAGAACCAAGACGGAAATTTGAATCGGATTTGCGAATCCTTTGGGGAATAATGGGCGTAATGAACGATCGATGATACGAGAGGTTAATGCTTCAAAATCACTCGGTTTTGTTTCGCGCTTGATAAAACCGCCAGGAAATTTCCCCGCTGCATAACTTTTTTCAAGATACTGTACTGTTAATGGTAAAAAATCTTCATCCACAAAATGGGTTTCATCAATGACAACTGTTGCCAAAATAACGGTATTGCCCGACTTAAGCCATACGGCACCGTTGGCTTGCGCCGCTACTTGATTGAGTGCATAGGACTCTTGTTTGTTATTTAATGCTAATTCGATATCGTATTTCATTGTTGTCCTATCATTTTTTATGTCCCAAAAGAATTCAATCGTTTGGTAATTTTATTTTGCCATCGATGCGGCGCCAAAAGTATATTTTATATCGTTGTCAATGAAGCGCATGCCCAGACCTAAGAAAAGATTTTGTGCACCTGGGTTCATAAAGTTATCCCATCCGCCGTAGAGTTCAAGATGCTTTAACATTTGATAGCGTACTTGCGCTTTCATGTGGGCACGATCACCTCTGGTATCATTGATCGCATTAAAATCAAACATTTCACCGCTAAATTTAAGACGGTCATGATTCATAAAATAATCAACACCGACCCCGCCCGTCGACTCAATCGCTCCAAAACGCAACAGCAAGTTGTCAAACCGTTTTCCGTATTGCAGTGAGTAATAGGTCTCTCCCTTGACGTGTTTGCCTGGAGGAGTGGTACTGTATTTTGAATAGTCATCCGTACTCACGAGATCAAACATATAGTATGTCGTGGGATTGGGGAGATAGTTGACCCCTAAATAAACTTTTCCGTATTGATCCCGCATCATATAATCGGTATGCATCGCCACTTGCAATTCACTCGTAGTGAAGTTGGAGAGCATTGTATCCACTTTACCAAAGGCCTCTTCACCGCTTTTGAAAAAGGATTCGGCTGATGAGATAGTCCCTTTGAGCCCAGCACGATTCTCGGCTAATATTGCACTTACATTATCTTCAATTTTTACAAACTTATCGACCGCTTCAGGGAGAGAATGTTCCAAAGAACCGCTGATATTATCCAAACGGGTGGTTAGTGAATTAACACGGTTCATAATGTCCGGCAAATCTTTATTGACCGTATCGGCCGTTTGGGTAAATCCGGCACTCATATCTTTGAAATTGGCAATCGCAGCATGAAGATTATCGCGATTATCACCAATCACCCCGTTTAAATTTACCCCAACATCACGAAAAGCGATGATCGCTTCTTGAATCGCTTTACGGTGTTCATCGTCCAATGTTTCTCTGAAATCATGCAGTAAAAGCTCCATCTCTTTGGCAGCGGCATTGACAGAATCACTGGTTTGATCGAAGGATGCGTATCGTTTGGATTGAACTAGGACATCCCCTTTTTTCAGCATACTGCTCGCATCGCCTACGACAATGTTTAAAACTTTTGATCCTAAAAGTGACTCTTGTGCCACAATAACCCCTGAATCATCCGGAATCTTAACGCCGTCATTGATCAAAAGAGTCAAGCGAACACGCTTTCCCTCTATCGTGATCTCTTGAACTTCACCGATCGTAACCCCATTCATCAACACATGCGTATGCTTTTCAAGCCCAGAGGCATCATCCACATAAGCTTGTATCTCATAGCCGCTTTGTCCCCATTTTCCCAGAGATGTGACCTGTGTTGACAATACGAGCAAAGCTGCTAGCGCCATTATGACAAAAAGACCTATTTTTGCTTCCAATTTCATCGTTCGCCCCTATTGATTATTGGTGATTTTATAATTGAATTCCGAACCGCCGATCGGTTTGAGAATCAGTGTTAAAAAAACATACGAGTCATTCACAGAGTCATTGGTATTGGCATTGGTTAACACCGGCCGATTGTTTTGTACAAAACGCAATCCAATATCCAGACATCTTTGAGAATACAAAAAGCCGATTTCACTTCGTTTCATCAGATCCTCTCGGTAATCATACGCTACAAGACCAAAAAAACGGTAATGCCGATTGTATTGATACGAGGCATCGGCTGACCAATAGCTGGAATAAACAGTTGCCCCGCTACGTAATTCATCTGAATAGTGATGATTGAGTGCAGCCGTTATGATTTTGTCATCATAACGTATGGTATTGCGTTCTTTTGTGATTCGGTTACGATCATGATTGAAAGAGGTGACATTGTAATAAGAAACGGCTTGAACAATCTGCCACTCCAGTTCATTGGTCAATTCACCGTAATAGTTTCCCGTATCTTCATAACGAAAACTTTGAGAAAGACGGTCCACTAACGTCTGCTTTCCATTTTCAAAGAGATAATTATTGACGCCCAAAGAGAGCGTATCGCTTGGAGACTGAAGCGTATAAAATTCACAGCCCGGATTGGTGTTTCCGACTGCACATATTTGATCTCCATGGTAACGATCATAATACCCTTCATAGTAGCGGCTTCCTGCAAACGTATAGGCGATTTCAGGAGCCATAACATGTGTTGTTTCGCCATACGGTTTTACCAAAGTACTGGAAAGTTTAAACGTATGATCAATTTGACCGTATTGCCCTGATTCATAGGCATTGACACTGTCATTGGCATTGTTGGTCTGCGGATTGCCATAAAAACCGATCAAACGACCGCTAAGATTTGCCACATAACTCGCATCCACCGTATTATCAAACAATCCCGCTTGAAGGGTCAGCGGTACATTTACATTTCCTTCAACCGCACGCATCCCATCGGGACGATAGTAATTGGTGATTGCCGTATCCGCATTGATCAAAAGATGGTCTTCTAAAAAATTTTCTAAATAATGGTGATAATGCAAGGTGGGCAATATCTGAATTGTCTTGTCATTGTCGATAGATCCATCAAGATATTGATAATGTTTAAGATACATCCCTAAATAATCGTCTTCATTACTGTAGTAAGCATTGAGCCGCGAAAGGATTTGATTTGCGGTCGTATTTTTCGTTTCATCGATTTGCTGTAAATTGAGATAATCAACATCGTTCATCCAACTGCCGTTGACATACAATCCCGATTCCCCCTCGAGTTTTAAGTCAAACCACTCTTGTAAAAATGCGCTGTGCTGATACTTAACATCGTAGCCATAATGTTTGATATGGGCTAAATCATTTTCAAGGGCATAGGCTGCTTGTTCTTTAAAATATCCAAATCGAATCGATCCTTGGGACGATGCCGTATCCACAAAACGAAAATCCCCGTAAAGACCTGATCCGCGTTCAGTACGTATTTGAGGACGAAGCTCTGCATCCCACCAATTATGCGGTGCAATGTAAATGGGTTGCTGATAGAAAAATCCCTGATCGCTTGAGAGTCCAAATTCAGGGATAAGCAAACCACTTCGGCGTGTTTTATCGGTAGGATATCCAAAATAAGGGAGATAAAAGAGAGGAACATCTTCAACGTACAAACGGGCATTGTACAGATTCATCCACATTTTATCGGTATTGTAATCGGCACTGCTAAAACGGATTTTCCACAAAGGATCGGTTGAATTACATCCCGACACCATACCGCTTTTCAAATCAATTTGACTTTCACAGGCATCGGATTGTTCCGTATTCATCCAAAGCCCACTTTGATGATCAATCATGTAAAAAGGACGTGACATACGGGTATCGGTACCTAGATTTAACTTTGTATAATCGCTGATTGCATGATATTTTCCCTGCCCAAAAACTGTGACATTTCCCTCAGCTTCAACAACGCTGGTATTACGGTCATACGAGAGGCGCTGTGCCGTTAGGATTTTATCTTGATAGGTAATGACAGGGTTCCCATAGGCATGTACTACGGATCCATTGGCATCTGCATTGAGACCAAAAAGTTCAACGCGCTCTTCAGCAAAAAGAACACTGCAAGCGATGACGCTCAAAGAAATCAACTTACGCATTCACTACCACCGTTTTAGCCGTAAAATCATGCCAACTTCGTCGATACGGATCTAAAAATGCCCATACAAAGCCCAAATACAGCAATGCTTCACTCACCACACGAAAAACAGCCCGATTAAAAGCAGAAAAAAAACTGGGATGGGACAACGTACTCACTTCAACTACACGAATCTTCATCACAATTTTTCCCAATGTTGCTCCGTATTGCATCGTAAAAAATGTTTGGTAAATAATTTTTATTGCCATAAATTCCAGCAAGAAGTGATTGGTCAACGCAATCATTGCTTCTACCGATTTTGCTGCGGAGATATTGTCCCATAGAACAATAAAAAGGAGAGTGGAAATCAATATTTCGTCAATTCCAAAAGCTGCTGTACGCGCTTTAAGCGATGCTATTTGCAGATGTTCACGATCTAGGACGTCATCGAGCTGTTCATTCATTAGCGAAGCGCTTGGTAAGCAATATCGGTACGCAGTTTTTTACCCGCATAGTGAACTTGACCGCAGAGCATATAGGCACGATCACGTGCGCTTTTGATGCTGTCACCTCCCCCCACACACACAAGAACACGTCCGCCGTTGGCGTAAAGCTTACCTTCTTCTAAACTCACTCCTGCATACGATATATGAGTGTTTTGTGCAATCTCATCATGATGAATATCATCCACCACAATCTCAGCGGGAACAGAGTTCTCATAAGGATAATTTTTACTCGCCATCACAACGCCTACTGCGTATTTATCATGAAATTCGATCTTAAGGGTATCAAGCTGTTTGGTTGCGGCTTTGTAAAACAGTTCACTTGCCGGTGTTTTAAGCAATGGCATCAAAATCTCACACTCAGGATCTCCGAAACGGACATTAAATTCCAATGTAATAGGCTCACCCTTCACGACCATGATACCAATAAAAAGAACCCCTTCAAACGGTGCCCCCTCCTCTTGCATCCCTTTTAGTGTCGGACGGACAACACGCTCTTTAACTTTTTCATAAATCAAATCATCCACAAGGGGGGTTGGAGCATAGGCTCCCATTCCACCCGTATTGGGTCCTTGGTCATTGTCAAGAAGGCGCTTGTGATCCTGTGCCGCAGGCAGTAAAATAAAGTCTTTTCCATCACACAAAGCAAACATCGAAAGCTCATAACCGTCCAAGAACTCTTCGACAACCACGCGTTTACCCGCATCACCAAACGATTTTCCGCTGAGCATTTCGGAGACCGCTATTTTTGCTTCATCGTACGTAAGGGCGATAATAACCCCCTTACCTGCACACAGTCCATCGGCTTTTACCACGATCGGAAGAGGGAGAGTGTCGATAAATTTAAAAGCTTCTTCAATGTGGCCTGTTTCGATATAACGCGCCGTTGGAATGCCGTATTTGGCCAAAAAGTTTTTCATGTAAACTTTTGAACCCTCCAGCTGTGCGGCGGCTTTGGTGGGGCCAAAAATAACAAGCCCTTTTGCTTTGAATACATCAACGATCCCCTCGCTCAATGGCCCCTCAGGTCCCACAATCGTTAAATCAATGGCATTATCAAGGGCGAATTGTGCAAGCTCGTTAAAATCGCTCAAAGCAACGTTTTCTCCGAGCATCGGAGTTGCACCGTTACCGGGAGCAAAGTAGACTTTTTCAACTGCACTGTCTTGCGTCAATACTCTTCCAATTGAAAACTCACGCCCACCGCTGCCGATTATCATTACACGCATACACACCCCGTTTGAATAAAATAATACACTTTTAAAATACCAAAAAATGACATTTTAAAAAGGTAAAAGCCCAGGCGGGCGTTTTCGCAGTAGCTTTGGTTCTCAAAGCGTAATTAAGCAGATCGAGCACCCATCCGGCGGCAATCTCTCGCACTTGCGTACTCAAACGAGACCACCGACACACCAAGGTGACTACCGATACCACTGAGTGTATATGTAGAACCCTCAAATGCGATTACTCGCTGCGCCCAGGTAAAGATAATTATAACCTCAAAAAGCTTAATATGGATAATAAAATTTTACCCAGCCGCTATTTCACGTGCCTTTTGAACACAGGATACAATACTCGTTTCGGCACTCACCACCGATTTAATCCCTGAGGGAAGTGCGTTTTGTGTGGTTGATCCGATGACAATGACATCATGAGTGGGCAAAATTTCAGCACACTTACAAAAACACTCAATGCTAGAGGGTGAAGTAAAAATCAACACACCATTTGGTGCAATCTCAAATTTATCAACACTCTCATTGCACCTCGTTTCGTAAATGATCACCTCATCCACCGTTATTCCCAATTCACGGGCGTACGAAGGCCATGAAGAAGCAATCATTTTGGGGCGCAAATAGAGCCATTTTCCCTGATGCTGTGACAACACCTCCGTAATACTCATCCCATAGCCATCGGCTGTTTGAACAAAACGCGCACCCAGTGCTTTTACCGCTGCGGCTGTTGCTTCACCGACACAAATAACGCGAAGTTGATCCCAGTTTGGCGAGTAGTGCTTAAGCGCTTGAGCCGCTTGTTTGGAGGTGACGATTATCCCCGTATAAAGGCTAAAATCAATGTCAGGAGTAAAAAAATGGATGGAAAGAATAGGAACATGAACAACGTCCATCATCTCATGGGATGGAGTCTTGGAGATGAGATATATGGGGCGCAAAAGAAAAATCTTTCGCTTATTCCCACTCAATCGTGGCGGGAGGCTTGGAACTGATGTCATACACAACGCGGTTGATACCGTCTACTTCGTTGATAATACGACGGCTGATACGCTCTAACAATGTGTGCGGCAGATGGGCAAACGTTGCGGTCATACCATCGACGGCTTCAACCACACGAACACACACCGTATTGTCATACGTACGGTTATCACCCATCACACCAACCGATTTAACATTGAGAAGTACGGCAAATGCTTGCCATGTTTTCGTATAATAACCGCTGGCTTTGAGCTCATCAAGCAAAATAGCATCAGCTTCACGCAGAATGTACAAATCAGGCTTGTTCACTTCGCCCATGATGCGAATACCAAGTCCTGGTCCTGGGAAAGGGTGGCGATTGACCAGATAATCCGGAAGTCCAAGTTCAAGACCCAGTTTACGTACTTCGTCTTTAAACAAATCGCGTAACGGCTCAATCAACTCAAAATCCATCCAATCGGGCAATCCGCCGACATTATGGTGGCTCTTGATCGTCACCGAAGGTCCATTGACCGATACCGATTCGATAACATCCGGATAGAGCGTTCCCTGCGCTAAAAATTTGATCCCGTCGTGTTTTTTTGCTTCTTGTTCAAACACTTCGATAAACGTATGCCCAATGATCTTCCGTTTTATTTCCGGATCGGTAACACCTGCAAGTTTACCGAGAAAGTTTTCCGCAGCATCGGCAACTACGAGAGGAACTTGAAGATGAATTTTAAAAATATTTTCAACCGATTCACGCTCATCTTTGCGTAACAACCCATTATCAACAAAGACAGGGATCAACTGATCTCCGATCGCTTCATACAACAGTGCCGCTACAACCGAAGAATCAACACCGCCGCTGAGGGCACAAAGAACTTTCCCATCGCCTACTTGCGCACGGATCTTGACAATCTGCTCTTTGAGGAAATGGCCCATATCCCATTTTTCCGTGATACCGCAGATTTTACGGGCAAAATTGCGAAGCATCAAATACCCCTCTTCGGAGTGGTTAACCTCAGGGTGGTACTGCATCGCATAAATACGGCGCGTTTCATCGGCGATCGCCGCATACGGAGAGTTCGCAGACGTAGCAATCGGAGAAAAGCCTTCTGGAAGAACATCGACTTTATCCGAGTGGCTCATCCACACAATACGCTCATCTTCACAATTGTCAAAGAGCGGAGATTTTTTTGTTTGATCGATCGTCAACTCGGCTTTGCCGTACTCATGATGATCACTGCGAATTACCGATCCGCCGAAATCTGCCGCAATACGCTGCATGCCGTAGCAGATTCCCAAAACAGGAATTCCCATTGCATAAACGCCTTGATCCACTTCATAGGCATCTTTGTTATAAACCGATGAGGGGCCGCCGCTGAGAACAATCCCTTTTGGATTTTTTGCTTGGATAGCATCCAACTTCGTATGGTACGGGAGCACTTCACAATAAATTTTTTCTTCGCGTAAACGGCGTGCAATCAACTGAGTGTACTGAGAGCCGAAATCAAGGACGATAATACTGACTTCTTTCACGGGTGAGCCTTTGGATGAAGATATTTTGAAGGGGAATAAAAATCCTTTATATTGATGAAATCATACCTCATCGTAGTTTAATTTTGGATATGCCCCTTTGCTCTCTTATCTTTATAAAATCGATATTCCCACCATTTGTACCCTTCTACGAGTATAAAATTACCCAATGCCGCCATCAGAATGTATCCTAATATTTCGAGTGTCGGAGGAACACTGTGAAACCATTCAGGCAAAACGTACAGGACCAGAGTTTGAAGCACTATTCCCAAAGCGATGCCCACCCATATCCAAGGATTAATCGTAACGCTTTTTCGGATATTTTTCAAAAAAGGTTCCGACTCTTTTTGAGCAAGAACCGCATTGATCCACTGCGACACCACCAGCGTTGAAAAGGATGCCGTCAGTGCCATGTTATAAGAATAATCATGCGAAAGCAGATATAAATAAAGAGCCAGGACGACAATGGCCGTTGCAAATGCAACCCAAACAATCCGCAAGAGTGTTTTGCGATCAAGAAACTGACTCGCCATGGGACGAACCGGGCGGCGCATTACCTCCCCTTCTTCTTTACATACGGCAAAAGCTTTGTCACAAACACCTTCTGTAAGGATATTAACCCATAATATCTGTGTCGGATGCAGCGGGAGCGGAAGAGCCATCAATATCGCCGTCGTAATGATAATAATTTCATCCAAACTCGTAGCCAGAAGATAAAAAAGCACTTTGCGCAAGTTATCGGCAATTACTCTCCCCTCACGTATGGCATTAACAATCACCCCCAGGTTATTGTCCACAATAACCATTTTGGCAGAAGATTTTGCCGCTTCACTGCCGCTTCCCATCGCAATC
>PDVJ01000001.1_pt1 | contig 188848 bp, 199 predicted proteins | sample 1369811 | NCBI WGS metagenome assembly PDVJ01 (sample SAMN07795376, study PRJNA414565) | Alkali sediment metagenome, whole genome shotgun sequencing project. | reverse complement strand
CAAATGATTTTACAACACCGTGATATACAAATCCGTTACGGTCAAACGTAACTTCATTGATTCCGGCATCTTTTAGGGTTTTAGCAAATACCGCGCCCGCTTTTGCAGCATCTTCGATATTAGCTTTAAGACCCAAAGTTTTTGAGTGTACCGCAGCAAGAGTTACCCCTGCTTCATCATTGATCGCTTGCGCGCTGATGTAACGGTTTGAACGAAATACAGAGATACGTGGCAAAGTCGCGCATCCTGAGATTTTAGAGCGAATTCATCGCCCCTTATTTCTTAGATGTCTTACCGGCTTTACGCAGGATAGTCTCATCAGAATATTTAACACCTTTGCCTTTATAAGGCTCAGGCGGACGGAATGAACGAATTACAGCTGCAATTTGCCCAACTTTTTGCTTATCAGTACCTTTGATACTAATAACATTTTTCTCAACTGCGATCGTAGTACCAGCTGGAATATCAAAATTGATATCGTGGCTGAAACCCAATTGCAAATTAAGAACGTCGCCTTGAACCGCAGCACGGTAACCAACACCATTGATTTCGAGTTTTTTCTCGTAACCAGTAGTTAAGCCTGTAACGATGTTTGCAGCCAGTGCACGGTATGTGCCCCAAAATGCGCGATCAGCACGAGCGTCAGATTTAGTAGCGAACGTCAATACATTGTCTTCGAATGTAAAGTTACAGTTCTCTTTTGTATCAAGCGTATGTACTACATTACCCTTTGTGAAGGTAATAACAGCACCGTCAACTGATACTTTTACATCAGCCGGGATAGAAATAGGAAGTTTTCCAATACGTGACATCTTATCCCCTTACCAAATCGTACAAAGGACTTCGCCACCAACGCCAAGCTCGAAAGCTTTGTCGTTTGGAAGAACCCCTCTTGAGCTACTAACAATAATAGTACCGTAACCGTTTTTAAAACGCTTCAGTTCATCTTTACCTTTGTAAACGCGACGTCCTGGTTTAGAAACACGCTTTACTTCGTTAATAACTGTACGACCATTGTCGTATTTTAATACAACATTGATGCTTTTTTTAACGCCGTTTTCAACAACGTTAAAACTCTCAATGTAACCTTTGTCAGCCAAAATGGCAACAACTGCTTCAACAACTTTTGAATGCATCAATGTTGTTGAATCCAAGCGACGCATTGCCGCGTTTCGGATACGAGTCAACGAATCCGAGATTAAATCATTAATCATTTATTTTCCTTATCTAACTATTAGTAGTATCGAGCTGGACTTACCAGCTTGACTTTCTAACGCCTGGGAGTAACCCTTCATTTGCCATCTTACGAAAGCATATGCGACAAATACCAAAATCACTGATAACAGAGTGTGGACGACCACAGATCTGACATCGAGTATACGCGCGAACTGCAAACTTAGGTGTGCGAGCCGCTTTTGCGATCATTGACTTTTTAGCCATTATTCTCTTCCTTTTGCAAACGGCATACCAAGCATCTCAAGAAGCTTATACGCATCTTTGTCAGCGGTTGCAGATGTTACCACAGTGATGTTCATCCCGTGAATTTGCATAATTGAATCGTAATCAACTTCAGGGAAAATCAACTGCTCGGTAAGACCGAAGTTGTAATTTCCGCGACCGTCAAAACCGTTACGTGGAATACCACGGAAGTCTTTCATACGAGGAAGTGAAACGCTGATCAATTTGTCCATGAAATCGTACATTTGAGCGCCGCGTAGTGTCACTTTAACACCAACCGGCATACCCTCACGTACTTTAAAGCCCGCAACAGACTTACGTGCAACAACTACTGATGCACGTTGACCTGCAATACTGCTGATCGTGTCTTGAATGTTTTGGATCAGTTTGTTGTCTTTCATTGCAAAACCACAACCTACTGAGATAATCACTTTTTCAAGTTTTGGAAGCTGCATAACATTTGCAATACCAAGAGCTGTTTGAAGCTCTGGCTTAAGTGCAATGTATTTATCTTTTAAACGTGCCATGATTACGCCTCCACTTTACGGACATTTGATGCATGAACCGGCATCTCTTTGTTCAAGAATCCGCACGAACACCCTTAACGATTACTTTGTTTTTCTTAGGCATAACTTGAAGCAATTCTGCTTTAGTCCCTTTATCGTCACCGGCGATCACTTCAACAATGTCGCCTTTTTTGAAATTAAATTTTGCCATCATACAACCTCTGGAGCAAGGGATACGATTTTCATGAAACCAGAATAACGAACTTCACGTCCGATTGGTCCGAAAATACGTGTTCCAATTGGCTCACGTTTTTTATCAAGGATAACAGCTGCATTTTCGTCGAAACGGATCAAAGAGCCGTTTTCACGGTGAATCTCTTTTTTCGTACGAACAACAACCGCTGTTACAACTTGACCTTTTTTTACTTTACCGGTTGGAGTCGCTTTTTTAACAGAAGCAATGATTACATCACCGACTGTTGCATAACGACGCTTAGAACCGCCAAGAACTTTGATACACATGATCTCTTTTGCACCAGTGTTATCTGCTACAGCAAGACGAGTAAAACTTTGAATCATGCTATTGCCCCTTTTACAAGAGTTTTAAGACGGAACGATTTGCTTTTAGAAATCGGACGGCACTCGATAGCGATGACTTCATCACCAACTTTAAGCTGGCTAGTTTCGTCATGAATCATGTACTTTTTAAAACGTTTTACTGTTTTGTGGTAACGTGGGTGCATTACGCGGCGCTCAACAACCATAGTTGCTGTTTTGCTTCCCGCGATTGATACAACGATACCTTGAATTTCACGTTTATGTGTCATATCTGTGCCCTTACTTCACTGCACTAAGTGCGGTGCTGATACGTGCAATGTCTTTTTTCGCAGTGCGAAGTTCGCCTGTGTTAGTCAATTGCATCATTTTTTGCTTAATCTTCAAAGTAAAAATCTCAATTTTTTTCTCTTTGAGCATACCTTGTAGTTCAGCAGCTGTTTTTCCGTTCAAATCAGAATAATTCATTGCTCATCTCCACAGTAACGATTTTTGTTTTGAACGGGAGTTTTGCCATTGCAAGTGCTAACGCTTCACGCGCCAACCCTTCCTCAACACCACCCATTTCAAAAATGATACGGCCAGGCTTAATGTTCATTACCCATTGATCCACAGCACCTTTACCTTTACCCATACGCACTTCAAGTGGTTTGGCAGTTAACGGTTTTGCAGGGAAAACACGAATCCAGATTTTACCCGTACGTTTAATGTGACGAGTAGCTGAGATACGAGCCGCTTCAATTTGACGAGAGTTAATACGTCCCGCTTCCGTTGCTTTGAATCCGATTGAACCGAACTCTAACTTATTTCCAGCAGTTGCGTAACCACGGTTACGCCCCTTCATTTGCTTACGATATTTCGTTCGTTTAGGCATCAACATGATTATTAAGCCTTTCTGCGAGGACGACGTTGTTGGTCATCGCCACGCTCTTCTTTTTGTTCTTTAGCTTCTGGTTGAATTCCCTTAGTGAGTACTTCACCTTTGAAAATATGAACCTTGATTCCGATTACACCGTAAGTGGTGTGAGCTTCTGCAAAACCGTAATCGATTTTCGCACGAAGAGTATGCAAAGGAACACGTCCCTCCAAATACCATTCTGTACGAGCAATCTCAGCACCGTTAAGACGACCTGCAACCGAAATTTTAATACCTTTTGCACCAGCACGCTGAGCATTTTGCATTACTTTTTTCATTGCGCGGCGGAATGCAACACGTTTTTCAAGTTGAGTAGCAACGTTTTCAGCAACGAGTTGTGCTGAAGCTTGTGCTTTTTTCTCTTCTTTAATGTTGATCGCAACCGGCTTGCCGATTAATTTATTAAGAGAATCTTTGATTTTCTCAATATCAGAACCTTTTTTACCGATGATGATACCAGGACGAGCAGCGATAATCGTTACACGCAGACGCTTAGCGGTACGCTCGATAACGATGTTGCTCACACCTGCATAGTAAAGTTCTTTTTTCAAAAAAGTACGGATTTTATGGTCTTCACCAAGGTAAACCGCAGCTGTTTTAAAGTTAGGGAACCAACGAGATTCCCAGTTGCGGTTAATACCAAGACGTAGTCCGATAGGATTAACTTTATGACCCATAATTATTTACCCTCTACTTCTACCAAAATGTGCGCAGTCGGTTTGCGAATTCCAGATGCTGTTCCACGTGCACGTTGCATAATACGCTTCAACACTGGTCCATTATCTACACGGCATGATTTAACAACACAACCGTCCGCTTCGATACCGCTGTTAGCAACTGCAGATGCAATTACTTTCGCAATGATTTTTGCCGCTTTGTTTGGAGTAAATTCCAATGCTGCTAATGCTAGTTCAGCGTTCATACCTTGAACTTCGCGAGCGATCAAACGAGATTTAGTCGGAGATACGCGAACGAATTTTAATAATGCTCTTGCCATATCTCTTCCTTATTTCCCGATTTTCTTCTGTACAGAACCTTTGTGGCCCTTAAACGTACGTGTTGGTGAAAATTCACCGAGTTTGTAACCAACGTGGTTTTCAGAAACGAAAACCGGTACAAACTGACGGCCATTATGGACGGTAAACGTCAAACCGATCATATCAGGCAAGATAACGCTACGGCGTGACCATGTCTTGATAGGTTTGTTGCTTTTCGTCTCTTTGGCAGCAATCACTTTTTTCATAAGGTGTCCGTCAACGAACGGCCCTTTTTTTACACCTTTAGTCGGTTTACCCCATGGAGTAACCGGGTGACGTCCTGAGTTTGTCTTACCTTCACCACCACCGTGCGGGTGATCGATAGGATTCATAGCAGAACCACGTGTTTGAGGACGGATACCCATATGACGAGTACGTCCAGCTTTTCCGATAACGATGTTAATGTATTCTTCATTACCAACGATACCGATAGTTGCCATACATTCACCAAGAACGTAACGCATTTCGCTTGATGGAAGACGTACAGATACATACTTGCCTTCACGTCCCATAATCTGAGCAGAAGTTCCAGCTGAACGAACGATTTGTCCGCCTTTACCAGGTTTAAGCTCAAGATTATGAACCGTGGTACCCACAGGGATATTCATCAATTTCATAGCGTTACCCGATTTGATATCCAAACCGCTTTCAGCAGCAGCAACAACATCACCTACTACCAAACCTTTAGGTTGGAGGATGTAACGTTTATCGCCATCTGCGTAATTGATAAGAGCGATGCGGCAGTTACGGTATGGATCGTATTCGATCGCAGCAACAGTACCTGAAACACCAAACTTATTACGCTTGAAATCAATAATACGGTAAAGTTTTTTAGCACCTGCTTCTTTATGACGTGATGTAATACGACCATTACTGTTACGTCCAGCGTGTGCTGTTAATTTAGTCAACAATGAACGAACAGACGCTTTTGCTGTAATGTCCGAGTTGTCAACGTTTGTCATAAAACGTCGGCTTGGAGTAGTTGGTTTATAGGTTTTGATTGCCATAATTACACCGCCAAACTATCAATTTGTGCGCCTTCTGGCAATTTAACATAAAACTTTTTAAAGTCATTTTGTTTGCCAGCAAGACCGCGGAAGCGTTTAACTTTACCGCTTTGGTTCAAAGAGTTCACACGAGCCGGAACAATTCCGAAGTACTCTCTGAACACCTCTTTTAGAGCATTTTTAGTCATACGTGTAGACGTTTGAACTACGATTACGCCCGCTTCTTGAAGACCAAGGGTCTTCTCTGTATGTAAAATCGATTTGATATCAGTAATATCTGCCATCTCAGCTCTCTTTAATCAGATTTTCCCATACCGCTTTTTCGATTACTACCGAGCGATATGTCGCAGCCAAAAAGGCGTTGAGTTCATTGGCTTCAACTACGTAAGTAGAAGCAATATTACGGAATGCAAGATAAGTGTTCTCATCAAGAATTTGTTTAACAAGCAATACATCACGCATGTTCAATGTATCGAACAATACTTTTGCATCTTTTGTTTTACCGCTTGGAACTTCAATCGAATCAACGATGAAAAGTTTCCCAGCAGTCGCCAAAGCATCCAATGCACATTTAAGTGCTAATTTCTTTTGCTTTTTGTTGATCTTTTGGGTGTAGTTACGACCCGTGTTTGGACCGTGAGCTACCGCACCGCCAACCCAGATAGGTGAACGACGAGAACCGGCACGAGCGCCGCCCTTACCTTTTTGTGCCCATGGCTTTTTACCACCACCGCGCATTTCTGAACGTGTTTTAGCACTTGCAGTATCTGCACGCAAACCTGCTTGATACGATTTAACGTACAAGTACAAGTTGTGCTTGTTGATGCCGCTAAAGCTCTCAGGCAATGCCAGTTCAGAGGCTTTTTCGAATTTTTCATTCAGTACAATCGCACTCATTATTTAACTACCTTTACTCGACCTAGAGCACCGTTTGCACCTGGGATTGAACCCACGACAACCAATACACCGTTTTGTGCATCATATGACAAAACGTCATTTTTTACCGTAACTTGCTCGTTACCGTATTGACCAGACATTTTGCGTCCTTTTTGGACCTTACCTGGCCACTCGCGGTTACCGATAGATCCACCTGTACGGTGAAAACGGTGACCGTGTGCGCCTGGGCCTCCACTAAAGTTCCAACGCTTCATAACACCGGTGAAACCGCGTCCCTTGGTGTTGAATGTACTTTTGAGCTTTTTTGCATCGCTCAAAGGTGACATATCCAAGTCGCCTGCTTCCGTGTTAGCAACCGTTAAAGTAGCGAACTTATTGAATTCAGCAGAAAGGTTATACTTCTTTTGCTGACCTTCGATAGGCTTGTTTTTTGCCTTACCTTGACTGTACGCTACAAGAGCTGTACCATTGTTCACGTCGCAAACTTTCACTTCTTTTACTTTTAAAAGAGTTACTACTTTACTCGGAACGCCGACTGTTCGGCTCATACCGATTTTTTCTACAATATATTCCATACCCACTCCTTACTTGTCCATAGAACGTACTTCTACGTCTACCTCTGGAGCCAAGTCAAGTTTCATCAATGAATCAACAGTATCAGGCGTAGCTGACACGATGTCAATCAAACGTGCGTGCATACGAATCTCAAATTGCTCACGTGACTTCTTGTTAACGTGAGGTGACTTAAGAACCGTATATTTACGAATCTTTGTTGGCAAAGGTATCGGGCCACGGATTTCCGCACCTGTACGCTTTACGGCTTCAACGATAGAAGCTACTGAACGATCAAGCACACGATGATCGTATGCTCTAAGTTTCAAACGAATCTTTTCCATAATGTTTTCCTCTATAAAGAACTCGTCAGTCGATGCTGACTATGTAAGGCAGCCGAAATTATATCGACAAACTACTCTAGGGTCAAGGATTTTAGGGGTTAAAAACGCATACTTGCTGAAATTTGTTTCCTTTTAGAAAGGAAACATACTTTTTACGCTATCATTTTTCATTAGGAGTCTGTCATGAAAAGCTTATTGGATGAGTATTATCGTTATGATTTACACAATGCCGGATACATTGAACGCAAGATCTCTGTGCCCGAAGGAAATGTAACTATTTATGGAATTGCGCAGTCAGGTAAAACCTCCTTAATCAAACATTATTTACTCTCGCGCAAAAAATCAACCTATCTTTACCTTGACTGTCGTGACATCCGCTTGAACATGGCTGAGCTTAATACCGTCCTTGAATCGTTTTGCAAAGAGTATAAAATCTCGATTTTGGCTCTTGATAACTATAATGAGGCGATAACCCTCTTTGAGATCGAACAGCTAATCGTCTCTAGCCAATCTCCACTCGAACTGCCTTATCCTCATATCCATCTCAATTTATTGGACTATGAAGAGTTTTTGGCGTTTGAGCAAAAATACGATTCAACAGCACTGAGCCACTTTTTTCAATTGGGCGGATTCCCTGCAATGCACAAAATAGCCAGCGAAGAGCGCTCTTTGTATCTTCAAAAGACGTTTGCCCGTGCTCTTGATGAAACAGAGCTTGCTATATTGATCCAAGCCACCAAGATGACTACCCAAAAAGTTTCTGCTCACAATCTCTATGAACGACTCAAGCTCGAGCGTAAAATATCCAAAGACAAACTTTACGTTCATTTACAATCTCTATACGATCGCCGCTATTTGTATGGATTGGAAAAATTCAATCATCCCAGTGCCGTTAAAAAACTTTATCTGTGCGATATTGCTATCAAACACGCACTGACACTTCAAAAACATTTTGGTCGGGTTTTCGAGAATCTTATTTATCTGGAATTGGTAAAACACGCAATAGAGTGCTACTATGAAGAAGGAATCGATTTTTATTTGCCATCACGGGCTCAAATCATTTTAGCGATACCGTTTGAAAATGAGCACTCACTCTTTAAGAAGATCGAAGCACTTGAGGCTTTTATCATCACGCATGAAGTTCAGGAGGTGATTGTCGTTACGATGAATTTGGAGAGTACCCTCTCTCATCCGATTGCAAAGATTGAAATGATACCGTTTGCCCAGTGGGCATTGGGAGAGGAATAAGAAACGTTAAAAAGTAACGCCCATACCGATAAACGGACCTTCTATTACAACGTTGGAGTTTATATCGTAATGGTCGTTGATCTTAAGCGTTTCATAACGGTATCCCGCTTGTGCCTGTACCAATTTATTGATATTCCAAACCGCTTTGATACGAGAATCACTTAATGAATCACCGTTATACTCAATGTATTTCACATCACCGGCTATTCTAAGACCCGTTCCTACAAGATTAATGCCGGCACCTAGATAAGCCATCGGAATCACTTCGCTAAACTCTCGATTGAGAGCACCTTCTACCTTCCCATCCAACACTTTAAACGTTACTCCGATATCCAAATCAACGACATTATCGAGAATTTCATAATAAGGGGTGATATCGGTTTGATCAAGCGATACTTTATTCGTTCCTCCTGCACCGTCTGAACCCGAAAAAGAAGATTCAGGTGTAAAATCCAAACGTATATTTGGAAGCAATGGAAGAGGGTGTTCCAAATACAATCCAATCTGATAACCTAATTCACTTTGGTCATTAAAATGAGTGGTAGTGGTTTGGTAGTTAAAATCGCCGCTGGCCGTCGGATTGTAATAATCAACCTCAGCACCAAATCCCAAAACCATCGCTGCAGAAACGTTTACAGAGGCTAAACACAAAGCCGTTAAAACTGATTTTTTCATCTTATTGATCCTTATTATAAATGTAAAATCATTCTATCGCTTCAAGCCTTACGATACAATACGATCAAAAAAGGAGCGGGTGTGAAGCTGTGCGGAATTGATGAAGCAGGACGTGGTCCATTGGCGGGGCCGCTTGTCATCGCCGGTGTGATTTTGCACAACTTTATCGGCGGCCTGAACGACTCTAAAAAACTCAGCGAAAAAAAGCGTGAAGCCCTCTTTGAGGTTATCCTTGCAAACTCCGACTCTGCAATAGTGCGATTTTCTCCGGAACAAATTGACATGCTGGGGCTTTCTGCCTGTTTGAAAATGGGATTGGAAGAGATTATGGATTTACTTCATGCGGAAGATTTTTTATTTGACGGAAACTCGAAATTTGGAGTAAACGGTTTACGTACCCTCGTAAAAGCGGATGCACTGATTCCAGAAGTGAGCGCTGCATCGATACTTGCAAAAGTCACCCGTGATCGTGAGATGATTGAGCTTGACGTTCTTTATCCCCATTATGGATTCGCCGAGCACAAAGGGTATGGTACGGCCGTTCATGTTGAAGCCATTCGCCAATATGGCTATTGCGAGATTCATCGTAAAACTTTTAAACTAAAAGCCTTACAGCCGTCATTGTTTTAAATAGCGCTTGCTATAATCATCCCTAAAAAGGATTTTTATGATTTCTCTTACTCATTTAGAAGCGGCATTGGAAGCCGTTGATGCCGAAGTAAAAGCACTTCTGTACAATCAATCAATGTCATTAAACGAAAAAGATGAGAAAATGCTTCCGCTTTTACGTGAGAGCAAAGTACTCAAACAAGCCTATGAAGATTTGTGTTACTTGCGCGATAACCCGCCTACAAGCACAACAGGGTGTAAAGCCGGACAATACCGAGAAGATTAATTAGTGTTAATTTAAATAATGAAGAAGTATAAAAAAGCAAAGACTCCCCGCCAGATACCTGCGGCACAAAATACGCACCGATGTGCTGCTGTATTCCTACCCTGACACGTTGTCAGTACATACCCTTGCACAGGTCTAACGAAGAGAGGTGGAATTATACCCAACACTGATGGCAATTGCAAGAACCGTACGATGGTATCTTTTTTGCTTACATACAGATAGTATTAAAAAATTTACTGCATTGGTCGATATTATTTATACATTAAAGATTTTTGGAAAAAAGGGTTTATTATGTCCGGAACTATTAATTCTCTTGGGCTCGGCTCTGGCGTTTTAACATCTGATCTTCTCGATAAACTAAAGGCTGCAGATGCAGCAAATATCATTACGCCTCTTGATAATAAGATCACCCTCAATGCGCAAAAAAGTCAGGCATTAGATCTACTAAACAGTCTTTTGAACTCTTTTAAAAGCAATGCCAGTGCCCTAGATGATGATACTCTTTACCAAAAGCGTTCCGTATCTGGAAATAATGAGGGTGTCACGGTAAGTTCCGCAGCAGGGAGTCAAATTCGTGATTTCTCACTTGATATTACTCAAATCGCAAAAAAGAATGTTCTTCAATCAGGGTCATTTATTTCCAATACGGAGAAAATTGCGAGCGGTGATGGTAAACTCAATCTAAATATTGGCGGAAAAAATTACACTATCAACTATACGGCTCTAACAACGCTCGATGATCTCAAACAATCCATCAATGATAATATAGGTACTACCGTAAGCGCCAGCGTACTTCAAACATCCGCTTCAGCATACAGCTTAGTTGTCACTTCCAAAGAAACAGGTAAAACACAAACTATCTCCCTAACTGATTTAAGTGGCAATCTCAAAAACAAAAATCTCGTAAGCGAAGGAGTCGTATCAGGTACATTTGCCCTTGGTGAAGGAGATCTGATTGCAAGCGCAACAGGTAATACTGGGAATATGACCGTTACTGTCAATGGTACAGGATATAACTTTGCTTACGATGATACAACAACACTTGCTCAAATGGTAAGTAACATTAATGCCGATACAACGCTCAACACAAAACTTTCCGCCAGCATCGTAGCGTATGGGACAGGCGATTACCGAATGATACTGACCCCTAAAGACTTAACGGAGGGTCAAGCGATTACCGTAACAGACACACCTATAGTTGGGACTGGCTTAATCGGTGCCATGACAACCACTACTGCGACAAACGGCACGATGCAAGTTGTTCAAGACGGACAGGATGCTTCTTTTAAATTTGATGGCATTTCTATGACACGCAGTACCAACAATATCACGGATATTGCAACAGGGCTAACGCTGAATCTTCTAAAAAGCGGAACGAGTGCCAATATTTCAATCTCTCAAGACCGTGACAAAATCGCAAGCGAAATGGAGGGTATGGTCAGCAGTTACAATACTCTGATCAAACAGCTTGACGATATGACAGCCTATGATGTAACTGCAGGGAAAGTAGGAATTTTTAATGGTGACAATACTATTAAAAATATCAGCCGCGAAATTACCCGACTTATCACGGGACAAGATAATAAGGGACATTCACTCCCTCAATATGGAATCAGTTTGGATAGAAATGGTGTCATGACATTTGATAAAACAGCTTTTATGGAAAAAATGAATACTGATCCTGATGGAACAGAAGCATTTTTTAGCGGTAAAACTGCTATTAATTCGGTGGGTTCTGAAACCGTTACCAAAGGGGTATTTACCTCATTGAATGATTTGCTCAAAAAACATATGTCTTCCAGTGGGCTCATGGATAACCTCACCAAAGCATCAAAAGCGGCAACCACATCCCTCAATGAAGAGCGAAGCAAGGCAAATAAGCTTCTTGAAGCACGCTACGCAACGATGCAAGCAAAATTTGCCGCCTATGATTCAATGATCAGCAAACTCAATTCTCAGTTTTCTTCTCTGAAACAGCAAATAGATGCTCAAGCCAACGCAAATAAATAATATCGATACAGACGAGTGGATAGCTTCTTTTCAGTCTGCTATATCTTTGCAGGACACTAAAGCTGTTCACTTATTATTGCATGCAATCCCGCAATTTCAAACTATTGAAGAGATGAAAAACTTCCTCGCATTGAGCATGGATGCTGAAAATATGCTTTATGCTATGCGTCAAGAGCTAGTCACACAAAGAACAGCCCTCACAGCACAATTTCTCCTCTAATACATGGCACTCTTTTTGCTTATTAAACAGTAAGACAAACCAAGGGATATGTGATGCTCAACGGAAAGAATATTCTTATAACCGGTGGGACAGGCAGTTTTGGAAAACAATTCGTCACAACCATTCTAAAACATTACCAACCCAATAAAATCATAATCTATTCTCGCGATGAACTTAAACAATATGAAATGGCTCAACGATTTAATGACCCGTGTATGCGTTATTTTATAGGAGATGTTCGTGATCTTTCACGTCTTCAAAGTGCTATGAATGGAGTCGATTATGTGGTTCATGCCGCCGCACTCAAGCACGTACCTATTGCCGAATATAATCCTATGGAATGTATCAAAACCAACATCAATGGTGCTCAAAACGTTATTGAGGCATCGTTGCACTGCAATGTAAGCCATGTCATTGCCCTCTCTACCGATAAAGCGGCAAGTCCTATCAATCTTTATGGCGCCACCAAACTGGCCTCTGATAAACTTTTTGTTGCAGCGAATAACATTCGAGGCGGTAAAGATATTCGATTTTCCGTGGTTCGTTATGGAAATGTTTTAGGTTCACGTGGATCTGTTGTCCCGTTTTTTAAAAAACTTATTTCCGAGGGGGCTACTACCCTTCCTATTACCGATGAACGAATGACACGATTCTGGATTACTTTGCAAGAGGGCGTTGATTTTGTCCTCAAAAATTTTCAACGTATGCATGGCGGAGAAATCTTTATCCCAAAAATTCCCTCCATGAAAGTGGTTGATGTTGCACGTGCTATTGCCCCCAATATGCCTCATAAAAACGTCGGCATTCGTCCAGGGGAAAAAATGCATGAGGTGATGTGCCCGCGTGATGATTCCCATCTTACCCTCGAATTTCATGATCACTATGTCATCAAACCCTCAATTCAGTTTACCGAATCTGCCGATTTTACCAAAAACAATTGCGGAGAAATCGGAACGCCTGTCGACTACGGTTTTAAATACAGTTCGGAAACCAATACGCAGTGGCTTAACCCCCAAGAGTTACTCCAAAAAATTGCACTTACCCAACATGAGGAAAAATAACCAATGCTCCCCTATTCGACGCAACTTATCGAAGAAGATGATATTGCTGCTGTTGTAGAGATTTTACGTAGTTCTCATCTGACACAAGGCTCAAAGGTTCAGGAATTCGAAGAGGCTATTGCCCGCTATGTCGGTCTCAACCACTGTGTCACTTTTAATTCGGCCACCTCAGCTTTGTTAGCTGCTTATTCTGTTTGCGGTATTGGTCAGGCTGATGAGATTATAACTACTCCCATCAGCTTTGTTGCTACCTCCAACATGGCGATTGCAGTGGGGGCAAAACCTATTTTTTGTGATGTAAAAATGGATGGGAATATCGATGAAACCCTCATTGAAGCATTAATCACCCCAAATACCAAAGCCATCGTTCCTGTCGATTTTGCTGGAAAACCGGTTGCAATGCATTCGATTAAAGAGATTGCCAAAAAACATAACCTCCTCGTCATCGACGATGCCTCCCATGCACTAGGAAGTAGCATTAACCATCAGAAGATCGGTTCTCATGCCGATATGACCATCTTTAGTTTCCATGCCATCAAGCCTATCACTACGGGCGAGGGAGGGGCTGTCGTCACGAATAACGAAGAATACGCCAAACACTTGCGCCTTTTTCGTTCTCACGGTATCGTGAAAAAACAGCTTTGGAATTCGGATATGGTAAGCTTGGGACACAACTTCCGCATGACAGAATTTGCCGCAGCATTAGGACTTTCACAGCTTCATAAAATTGACCGTTTTATCCATGTACGAGAATCCATTGCCCATTATTACGATGACCGATTTAAAAACCATAAACTTTTTTCAACCATTCGTATAGACGCAAATGAACAAAGTGCACGCCATCTCTACCCTCTTTTACTCAACCCTGAGCTACATTGCGTTAAAGAAGAAATTTTTGCCCAATTACAAGAAAAAGGTCTTGGAGTACAAGTTCACTATAAACCTATTTATCAAAACAGTTTTTACAAAAAACGGTATGGCGAACAGCGGTTGAGTACTGCCGAAACATTTTATAAAAGTGAGCTATCCATCCCCTGCCATCAAAAAATGTCCCTTACGGATGCCGAGGCTGTCGCAGACATCGTCCTCGAAGTTATTGAAAAATATGCTTATCGAGGATGCAGTTTCTAATGCGTGTTGCTATCATACCTGCACGCGGTGGAAGCAAACGGATCCCTCGTAAGAATATCAAACACTTTGCAGGACTTCCGATTATCGCCTACAGCATAAAGGCGGCACAAAAATCAAATCTTTTTGATCGGATTATTGTAACCACCGATGATGAAGAGATTGCCAATATTGCACGTGAATTTGGAGCTGAAATACCCTTTATGCGTCCCAAAGAGCTTAGCGATGATCACACTGCCACAATCCCCGTCATCGCACATGCCATCCAAACACTTCAATCAAACGGCGATGTTATAGACGCTGCATGCTGCATCTATGCTACTGCACCGTTTATCCGTACAAAAGACATTATGGATGCCTATAACGCTCTTATAACCCATCACAAACATTATGCTTTTCCTGTTACGACATTTCCTTTTCCGATTCAACGAGCGGTTATGCGCGATGAAGATGGAAATATCGAAATGTTTTATCCCGAGCACTTTAGCACCCGAAGTCAAGACCTCGAAGAAGCCTATCATGACGTAGGACAATTTTACTGGGGGACACTCGATGCCTGGCTGGGTGGTAAACCGATTTTTTCAGATGTGGCAACCACGATAGTCCTGCCTCGATATCTTGTCCAAGACATTGATACGCCTGAGGATTGGGACAGGGCCGAGTTGATGCATAAAGTATTGTCCCTCTCATGAATATCCTCATCCGTGCTGATTCCTCGAGTCAGATCGGCTTGGGCCATATCATGCGTTGTCTCGTTTTAGCCACCCAATATCCCGAGGATTCAGTTCAATTCGCCTGCCAAGATTTAGCGGGTAGTATAATGGATAAAATTCCCTATCCTAAGTATATTTTAACTTCTAACAATCCCAAAGAGCTCATTGACCTCATCCATAATCAAAAAATCGATATGGTCATTTTCGATCATTACGGTATCAATGCAGAATATGAAAAATCCATCAAAGAACAAACGGATGTTACTATTTTCAGTTTGGACGATACCTATGAGCCACATCATTGTGACATTCTTCTCAATCACAATATCAGTGCCGATTCAAGTCGATACATTGGGTTAGTACCGGCACATTGTGAACTTCGATGCGGCAGTGCCTATACGCTGATACGTGATGAGTTTAAAAATGAAAAGATGCTTTCAAGAGAAAAAGTTTACGATCTTTTTATTGCTATGGGTGGGGCTGATACCGCTAATCTCACAACTAACATTTTAAAAACATTGAACGATTTTTTAAGTATATGCATTGTCACTACTACAGCCAATGCTCACTTAGATGAACTCAAAACCTACATTGAAAACCGAAAGAACATTTCGCTGTATGTAAACTCTGATGAAATAGCTAAACTCCTGCACCAAAGCCGCCTCGCAATAATCACTCCCAGCGTAATGATCCATGAAGCCCTTTTTATGGGTATTCCTTTTATCGCCCTCAAAACAGCGAACAATCAAGATGATATGTTTCAATATCTAAAAAAGCATAACTATCATGTACTGGAGGAGTGGCAGAATGATTCGATTGCTCAATTTTACCACTCTTGATTTAACTCAAAAAGAGCTCGTTCTTTCCTGGCGAAATCACCCAAGTGTTCGAAAATGGATGATCAACGACAATGAAATTTCTTTAGAAGATCATTTGCATTTTATCGACCTACTTTCCTCAAAAACGGATAAGTGTTATTTGTTAGTTGAAAAAGAGTCTCATTTCATTGGAGTTATAGATTTAACCGATATTACAAATAACTGTGCAGAAATTGGGATTTATGCCAATCCAGATATGCGAGGGGTTGGGCATATCCTCATGAATGCATTAATCGACTATGCATCGACAATGGGACTATCCAAACTTATTGCTAATGTGTTTGTCAACAATGTCAGAGCCTTGCGTTTGTATCAAAAATTTGATTTTATAGAAACTAACCAGACCAAACACACTCATAAAAAAATGATAACATTGGAGCGGATACTATGATCATCGGCAAGCACAACCTAAATGAAAAAGTTTTTATCATTGCTGAACTCTCCGCCAACCATAATGGCTCACTCCAAACCGCACTGGATACCATCACTGAAATGAGCGTCTCTGGTGCCGATGCGATCAAGCTTCAACCCTATACACCAGACACTATAACCCTCGATTGCGACAACGAAATGTTCACTATTTCACAAGGGACTCTCTGGGACAAACGAAAATTTTACGACCTCTATGCCGAAGCGATGACTCCATGGGAGTGGCACAAACAACTTTTTGATCATGCCAAAAGTCTTGGCTTGGAGGCATTTTCATCTCCATTTGATCCCACTGCGGTTGATTTTCTCGATAGTCTCGATGTTCCCGCCTATAAAATCGCCAGTTTCGAGATCACTGATATTCCTCTTATCGAATATACCGCCGCTAAAGGCAAGCCGATCATTATCTCTACGGGTATCGCTCAACTAGAAGATATTCAAGATGCACTGGATGCCTGCCGACGTGTAGGCAACGATCAAATCACCCTTCTCAAGTGCACCTCTGCTTACCCCGCCGCACTTGAGGAGATGAATCTTCTCACCATCCCTGACATGATTGAACGCTTTAGTGTCACCGTAGGACTCTCTGATCACACCATGAGCCTAAGCGCTCCTATTGCTGCTGTGGCCTTGGGTGCGCGTGTAATTGAAAAACATTTTATCCTCGATCGTGCTATGGGGGGAGCCGACAGCGCCTTTAGCCTAGAACCTCATGAATTTCGTGCCATGGTAGACGCTGTTCGAGATACTGAAAAACTAATAGGAAAAGTGACCTATGATCTGAGTCCAAAAAGTCTCAAATCCAGAGAGTTTTCCCGCAGTCTCTTTATCGCCACAGATGTGAAGGAAGGTGATATTATCACCAATGATAACGTTCGCTCTGTGCGTCCAGGATTTGGTATGGCACCTAAGCATCTCAAAGAAATCTTGGGAAAAACGTTTAAAAAGAGTGCATCCAAAGGGACTCCTATGCAGTGGGAATGGATTAAATGACCATTGCTGTCGTTTCACACGATGCAGGGTGTTCCCAACTGCTGTGTGCTATGATCACTCAACATCACGATGATGCAGTATGGCAAATTTTTGCTCATCCAAAGAGTCCTATGGCGGTTATCTGCGAACGGAATGCCCTCCCCTTTACTCCCATTGATGATGCGGTACAACAGCTCGAAACACTCAAGCCTGATACGCTATTTTTTGGTACGGGGTGGCAAGAAAAAGTGGAGCATCCTTATGTACGCTATTGTAAAAAGCACCATATTCCAACCGTAGCTTTTATCGATCATTGGAGCAGTTACCGTGAGCGATTTGGCTATCCTTATGAGGGATGGGAAGAGAACTGTGGAGATTTTACGGCAGTTCATGATGAAAAAGCACTTGAACTTGCTACCGCACTAAAGCTGCCTCGTCCTATTGCTCTTCCCAATTTTTATCTCAAAAAGCTAGTAGAGGACGCTAAAAGGAAAAAAATCACCCCTGCAGAGAATCTTCTATTTTTAAGTGAACCCACTGATGCGGTAGCAAAACAGACCTATGGAGATACAAATTATTGGGGATTTACCCAATACACGGCACTCGAGGATATTCTTAGAAATTTTGATCGGTTTGGATGTGCAGGTCTCACTATTCGTTTACATCCAAGCGAAACCTCATCAAAATTTAAAAAGATCTTGAATAAATATCCTCATATACGGGTGCAAATTAATGATGCCCACACATTTGATCTGACCAGTCAACTGCTAAACGCCAAAATCATCCTTGGATTTGATACGATGGCGCTCTATACGGCTGCTCTCTTAGGAAAAACCATACTTTCCTATCTTCCTAGTAAAAACAGAGATTTTTTGCTCCCTCTACCTAGCAAAATACAACTGCGGACCTTTGATTCACTCAAAGTAAAACAGCTCACATCACCGCAGTTGCGTCTTGATAACTTCGGTATGGATTTTGCTTTATTTATCCATATACTTAAAGGTAACTAAATGGGCGAGCCCCTCAAAGCACTTATTATCGGCGCAGGGAGTATTGGTGGACTAATCGACTCTCAGAATTCCGAATCCATCGCCAGTCATGCACATGCCTACTTCAAACATCCAAACACACAGCTGTGTGCCATTTGCGAGCCCTCAGAACTTAATGTGTTCGCCTTTATGGAGCGATGGGGAGAAATGCATCGATATACCAATGTTGATGAAATAAGCTACGATGAGCACTTTGATATTGCCTCAATTTCCTCATCAACAGTAGCACATTTTCATGATTTAACCGCACTGTTACAACGCCCCGATTGTTCTTATATCCTCTGTGAGAAACCGCTCGTTGCTACAAAAGAAGAGTTTCATTCCCTCTCCTCACAACTCAAACATACCAATAAAAAAATACTTATACACCTCATGCGCCGATATAATCCTGCTTTTATTCTCCTCTCAGCACGAATTAAAAATGAAGAGTTTGGAAAGTCACTTGGATTTCAAGGAGTATGCACAAAAGGATTACTCCATAACGGATCACATCTATTAGGCGTTTTAACCCATTTTTTCGGCAATGTAACCACCATCAAACCCTTTTCGGCATCGCATTGCCATGGTGATTTATGCGGTGAATTCGGCATTTCACTTGAACAGAGCGATGGATCCATATCGATCCTCGGAAATCCTGTATATTCATTATTTGAATTGACATTTTGGTTTGAAAAAGCAGTTGTTAAAGTGCTCGAAGGGGGGGATAAAATTGAACTTTATTCCAAAATCCCTTCGCCCACGTATGAGGGCTATTTCACCCTTTCACTTTGTGAAACCATTATGACCAACCTCTCTCATTACGCACTTGACTCCCTTGAATTTTTACTTCGTGAAAGCGATGAAACCTGCAAAGAGATTCTCAAAGAGCATATTCATATTCACAAACTTATTTTTCAAACTTTCGCGAAGGTATACCAATCATGACACTTGCCATCAACGGTGGTAACAAACTCCGTACCACCCCTTTTCCTGCCTACAACACTATCGGTATTGAGGAAGAAGAGGCTGTATTGCGCGTATTACGCAGCGGTAAACTTTCCACTTATTTAGGTACGTGGCACGACGATTTTTACGGCGGGCCTGAAGTGCGCGCCCTCGAACGTGAGTGGGGTGAATATTTCAGTGTCAAACACGCCATCAGTGTCAATTCTGCCACATCAGGTCTTTATGCTGCCGTAGGAGCCTGCGGAATCAGTCCAGGCGATGAAATAATCGTTAGCGCTTATACGATGAGTGCATCTGCAACTGCTGCTCTCGTTTATGGAGCGATTCCTGTCTTTGCTGATATTGAAGAAGAATATTATTGCCTCGATGTCAAAAGTATTGAGTCTAAAATCACCGCTAAAACCAAAGCGATTATCGTCGTCGATCTCTTCGGACAACCCTATGAGCGTAATGCGATCAATGCCCTCGCACAAAAGCACAATCTTTATGTCATCGAAGATGCCGCGCAAGCTCCGGGTGCAATGCTAGACGGAAAATTTGCGGGAACACTGGGCGATATCGGCATCTATTCACTCAACTACCACAAGCACATCCACAGTGGAGAAGGTGGGATTATCGTTACTAATGACGATACTCTCGCACATAAACTACGCCTCATTCGCAATCATGCCGAAGCGGTTCTCTCTGCCAAAGGTATCGAAGACAAAAGTGAACTTATCAACATGGTCGGGTTTAACTACCGCATGACCGAAATCGAAGCGGCTATTGCCCGCTGTCAGCTCAAAAAACTTCCAAATTTACTAACACAACGGTTAGCCAATACCCTATACCTCAATGAAAAATTAGCCAAAATCCCTTGTATTTTCCCAACAAAAATACGCCCAAACAGCAAACACGCGTTTTATGTTCACCCATTGCAATTTGATGCAAAGATCGCTGGCATGCACCGCAATCATTTTATCGATGCTGTCAAAGCCGAACTTCCTCCAACGCTGTTACGTGAAGAATCTGCAGTGTTGTTAGGTTACGGCTACGTCAAACCGCTGTATCTCCAACCGCTGTATCAAGAACGTATCGCCTTTGGACGTGACGGGTACCCATTTACTCTCAGCAACGTCACCTATCCCCAAGGACTTTGCCCCATCACTGAGGATATGCATTATAATCGTCTGGTAACGCATGAGTTTATGCGTCCGGGAATGACCAAGTCCGATATGGATGATGTAGTAAACGCATTTATCAAGGTCTGGGAAAATCGTGAGGAGTTGATATGAAGCTTCATGGGCAACGAATTTACTTACGCCCACTAGAAGCCTCAGATGCCGAAGGAAGTTATCCAAATTGGCTCAATGATCCCAAAGTGTGTCAATACAACTCTCACGGCGATACTCTCTATACGTGTGAAATGGCGAGGGCCTATATAGCCAGTGTTACCAATAATCCTGCTTGCTGTGTTTTTGCCATCTGTCTAATTAGCAATGGTCAGCATGTTGGTAATGTTTCACTTCAACAAATTTCACAAAAAAATCAAAGTGCTGAATTTGCTATTCTTATCGGGGATTCCTCTGTTTACAGTACCGGAATCGGTTATGAAGCAGGTCAACTCTTATTAACCTATGCTTTTACAACACTAAAGCTGCATCGTATTTATTGTGGGACCCATGTTGAAAATATTGGTATGCGCCATCTCGCCTTGAAATTAGGGATGAAACAAGAAGGGATACGGCGTGATGCCATTTTCAAAAACAATCAATTTGCCGATATTGTGGAATATGGAATATTAGTACATGAGTATACAAATAGGTTAGCATAATGAGACGTTGCCGCACATGTGTTGAAACTGATACTAGGCCCTCATCCCAATTTGATGAAACAGGCGTTTGTCTCCCCTGTCGTTCGGTCTCGCTCCAAAGTGCCAAAGCAATTAACTGGGAAGAACGCAACGAAATTCTTAAAAAAATTGTCGCTTGGGGAAAAGAGCATAGTGAACCATCCGGGTATGACTGTATTATTGGAGTAAGCGGAGGTAAAGACAGTACCCGTCAGGCTTTATATGCTCGTGAAATCGGCCTTAATCCCTTGCTCGTTTCATGTGTCTATCCTCCAGAACAACAAACACAAAGAGGTGCGGAAAACCTTGCAAACCTTATTAGCCTCGGATTTGATACCATCATCGTGGCTCCTGCTCCAAAAATCTCTAAAAAGTTAATGAAACACTGTTTTCAAACCCTAGGAAATCTCTTTAATGCTTCCGAATTAGCCCTCTATGCATCTCTGCCCATTACTGCTATCGCTTACAATATTCCACTAATTTTACTGGGCGAAAATCCTGGACTGTCATTTGGAAATGATGTAGGAAGTAATGATTATAATGGTAATAAAATGAAAAATATGAATACACTCCAAGGTGGTGATCCAAGACGATTTAAAACTGAAGAGATGAGCGATAAAGATCTTTACTGGTATCGCTATCCTAGTGATGCGGCAATGGAAAGAGCCGATTTACGTATCGTTTATCTAGGATACTTTATGCGTGATTTCAACGACCATACAAATGCTCGTATTGCGATCGAACACGGCATGCGTATTCGTGAAGGAGAAGATGCTGACCCTGAAAATATTGGTGGACTGGCTACCGAAGTAGCTTTGGATGATGATTTCGTCATCGTGAATCAAATGCTTAAATACATGAAATTCGGATTTGGAAAATGTACACAAGAAGTAGGAGTTGCCATCCGAAATAATCTCATGAGCCGGGAAGAGGGACTTGAACTGATTCGGCGTTACGATGGAAAATGCCATCCAAAATACATTAAAGCTCTCACGGATTATCTGGACATAAGCGAAAAAGAGTTTTGGGATATTGCTGAAAGTTATCGCGGAACAGAGTTTTTTGACCGAGATCAAACAGGCCAATGGCATCTCAAAGAAGAACTCTATAAATGAAAAAAATCGCTATTATCGATTATGGAATGGGAAACGTCCAAAGTGTTGCCAATGCATTAGAATTTTTGGGTTACAACGCTATCATTACTGATAATCGTAATGCATTAATACAATGTGATGCCTATATTCTTCCCGGTGTCGGTGCATTTGCAGAGGCAATGAACAATCTGCGCTCCCGTGATCTGATTTCATTGCTTCAATCACAAATCATCGAAAAACACAAACCGATTTTAGGAATATGCTTGGGGATGCAGCTCTTTTTGGAAACCTCTGAAGAGATGGGATTACATCAGGGGCTTAGCTGGATAAAGGGGAAAGTAGTTGCCATTCCTAATACAATTCAAGTCCCTCATGTAGGCTGGAATAATTGTATTTTCACTCCGAACTCCTCTCTTTTTAAACATTTAACTGAAAATTCTCACTTTTATTTCGATCACTCTTTTCATGTCGTATGTGATGAAAAATACATCACTGCATATTGTCAAGATGGCCCGCTGAGCATCACTTCAGCCCTCCAATATAATAATATTTTTGCAACCCAATTTCATCCTGAAAAAAGCCAAACCAAAGGACTCAAAATACTGCGTAATTTTTTGGACTACGTTGAGGAGACGTCATGTTAAAAAAACGTTTCATTGCTACTTTGCTGATTAAAAATGGTATTGTTGTCCAAAGTATCGGGTTTAAACACTACCTTCCAATTGGGAAACCTGAGATTGCCGTTGATTATCTCAACCAATGGGGAATCGACGAAATTATCCTGCTGGACATAGATGCCACCCACGAAGGACGATGCATCGATCCAAATCTGGTAAAATGCGTATCCAAAAAATGTTTTGTTCCACTAACAGTTGGCGGTGGAATTTCTTCTGTTGAAGAGATTCACGCCCTTATCCACTCAGGGGCCGATAAAGTCTCACTCAATACCCAAGCCATTCTCAATCCTTCACTAATTAGAGATTCTGCACGTTTTTTCGGTTCTCAATGCATTGTGGTTTCCATTGATGCCAATAGTACGTCGCAGACTTATATCAACGGTGGAAAAACTCCTACAAATTTATCTCCCATGCAGGCAGCGCAAAGTGCCCAACACTATGGGGCAGGAGAAATCCTTCTAAACGCCATTCATCGTGATGGATTAAAAAATGGCTATGATATCGAACTCATACGCACAGTTCTCGACTCCACTTCACTGCCTCTCATTGCATTGGGCGGTGCAAAAAATCCGCAGTGCATGAAAATTCTGTTGGAAAACTGTGATGTTTCCGGCATTGCGGCAGGAAACTATTTTTATTACGTCGAACACAGCGCTACGATAGCCAAAGCTTATCTCGCTCGCCATTTTTTCCATCAAATCCGTCTGGACAGCTACATCAACTATAACGATTTTACGTTTGATCAGGATGCAAGAATTTTGAAAAAAGAGGATACCCTTTTACGAGAAATGCTTTTTGAGTATCACAAAAAGGAAGTGATATGAAACAGTGTAAACGTTGTCTTTATAGTGAAAATCATCCTCTAAATATCATTATTGATGATGAAGGAATTTGCAGTGGATGCCATGTACACGAGGAAAAAAATACCCTTGACTGGAATGCGCGAGAAAGCAAGCTTCGCACACTTTTAGAAAGTTACCGCAACACTGACGGTATGAGTTATGATTGTATCATTCCCGTAAGCGGTGGACGCGATTCCTACTACATTGTCCATCTGATCAAAAATGTCTATGGCATGAATCCATTGCTTGTCAGCTATAACAAACACTATAACACTCATGTCGGTATTCGCAACTACCAATATCTTAAAACTGTTTTTGATTGCGATGCGCTTCAGATGGTAGTACAACCTCAAAAAGTAAAAAAAATTACTCTTTCGACCTTAAAGCACTTCGGAAGTATCTATTGGCATGTCCTTGCAGGTCAAACGGTTTTTCCTGTACAAACCGCTGTACGTTTTAAAATTCCGCTTATTATTTGGGGAGTACATCAAGGGATCGATCAAGTAGGAATGTTCTCACATACTGACGAAGTAGAAATGACAAGACGTTATCGTAAAGAACACGATCTAATGGGGTATGAAGCCGAAGATCTTCTTGCTCTCGATCCTACCCTCACCCCAAACGATGTAATCCAATATGTTTATCCTCATGATAAAGAAATTGAAAAAGTTGGTGTACGCGGTATCTATTTGGGGAACTATATCCCATGGGACACCAAACGTCAGCACGAAGAGATGATCGAAAAATACGGCTATGAGACAATTACACAGCAACGAACTTTTGATAGCTACAATGATGTTGACTGTGTCCACTACTCAGGACTTCACGATCTTATAAAATATCAAAAATTTGGCTATGCTAAAGCTACTGATCATGTCTGCCGTGAGATACGATGGGGACGATTGACTCGTGAGGAGGGGATATCTCTTGCAAAAGCATTCGAGACACGAGTCCCTTCTGACATCATGTATCTATGTGAATGGCTTGCCATCAGCGAAGAAGAGCTATGGAACTATCTGAAGCCCTTTAAACGCTATACACTTACGGAATTAGCTTCATCTGCCGATATACCGCTGCCATGTCGATTTACCCTTACTAATTCACGGGCACCGAATATCCAAGAAAATGGATACGTATTACTCGAAAAAGGGTACATCACATTAAACAAAGGAACTATCGATGACATCGTTTAAAACAGAACAAGAAAAATTTTGGGCAGGTGAATTTGGAGACAATTATATCTCCCGTAACCAAGAGCAGTTGCTTGTTGCTTCAAATACTTCCATTTTTTCCCGTATTTTTGAACGTGCGCAAGGGATTCAATCATTAATCGAATTTGGCTCCAATATAGGGATGAATCTTTACGGTATCCGAAATCTTCTTCCGCAAGCCGATATCTCATGTGTTGAAATTAATGCAACCGCAGTAGAACACCTTAAAAAAATTCCTGATTTAAACATCTATCATCAATCAATTTTAGAATTTCAGCCCGATCAGCAGCGTGATTTTGTTTTTACAAAAGGGGTCTTGATTCACATCAATCCCAATGAACTTTACCGTGTTTATGATTTAATGTATGCAACCAGCAAACGCTACATTTGTATGGTAGAGTATCATAATCCAAGCCCTATCGAACTCGACTACAGAGGACATAAAGAAAAGCTGTTTAAACGGGATTTTGCAGGAGAATTATGGGAAAAGTATCCTGATTTAGTATTGCTGGATTATGGTTTCTTTTACGGAAGAGATCCACGCCATGATCAAGAAGACATGAACTGGTTTCTATTTGAAAAACGCGGTATTTGCTAATGCAGAACATTCAACAGCAGGTCATCACTACGTATCAAAAGAATCTCGAGTATTTACAACAGCACCATTGTGACTTGTACAAAAAACTCATAGCACTGGAGACCGCTCTTGCTTCTGAGCAATACAATGAGCGCTATTCGCTTGAATACAAAGAGGGCTATTTTGATGTCTTAGAAATTGGCAGCGGAGAATTTTTGTACGGAGAAAACAGTCTCTTATATTCTCAACAAATTGTTGAAATGACCGATTTCAAAAAAACAGGAGGAGTGTTTCAAGCACAGAAATATGCCGATTTTAGCCCTGAAATGCCAGATATTATTGATCAAAGTGAACTTCATTTTCATAATGCTCTTTGGGCCACTGCCAAAATTATTGAATACTCAAAATTGCATGCTTCAAAGACAACCACGTCAATGCACACTGTCTATAAAAATATTTTTATTGGATCAGGCTTAGGATTTCATATTCCAGAAATTTGCCACAAACTTCATACCAAAATCGCTTTCATCCAAGAAAATGATTTAGAACTGTTTCGCCTCTCTTTGTTTGTAACCGATTATGCCAAACTTTCGAAAGACGTTAAACTCTTTTTCTCCATCATGGACAATGAATCCGAAGAACGGCTACTGTTTGTCAACTTTTTAGAAGTTGGCAACAACTACAATCTTTATTTGAAACATATCCCTTTTATCAAAAATTACGAACCAAAACTATCAAATTTTCAAACCCATCTTCTATCGCAAAGTCACATTTCATATGGATACAGTGCCCTCTTGCTTCGCGCTATCGATGCCCCTCGCTATTTAACACAAAATTACGCCTTTATAGACCTTTCACGTCGCTATTACGACACAATTTTTTCTCAAAAACCGGTTTTATTTCTCTTTTCTGGACCATCAACGGGCAACAATATCGAATGGATTCAGGCTAATCACAATCGTTTTATTATCGCCACCGCCCTTTCTACCTGCCGGCTCTTAAATAAATATGGAATCACTCCCGATATTGTTTTTCACATTGATCCCGGTCAAAAACAAACAGAGGCATTATTCGAAGGGCTGGATCATAAAGAATTTTTCAAAAATAGTTTCTGCATCTTTTCCTCAAATGTAGATTCTCAAACCGTTAATAAATTCGAGCGTAATCGTATTTATTTTATTGAACATGGAAGCCAATACAAGCAAGGTTTTGAAGAGCTTACCGCACCTTCGGTTGGCGAATATGCGTATGCCGTTGCTTTACTTTTTGGGACAACGAATCTCTTTTTACTAGGGCTGGATCAAGCGCTTGACCCTGAAACGCTTCAGTCCCATTCATCCATGCATCCTTACAGTGTTACCGGTAGCGATCAAGAAGATGATTCCGTATATAACTACACCACTGCCTATGAATATGTTCGCGGAAATTTTTTGCCCATGGTTCCCACATTGGTCCTCTATAAAATCTCCATACAAGAACTAAATCGTTTTACACGTATGATGAAAAAAGAAACCCAAAATGTTTACAATCTAGGTAATGGCGCATATTTTGAGGAGACAGTTCCTCTTCCTCTAGAAAATCAAGATTGGACGCTCTATCCTCCTCTTAATCGCGCTGAAGTTAGTCTTTCTCTCAAGAATTTTTTTGACACTATTAGCTCTAATGAATTTAGAGCTATTGATAAAAACATCCTGAGGTATCAAATCCAAGAAGCCAAAAAGCTATTGTTTTTGATCACCAAACATAAAAAGCAAAAATCTCTCTCAATTACCTCCTATCTAGAGAGTATTGCAAAACTATCTTGGGCTTTATCCGATATGAAAAGTGAATCAAAATCGTATCTTTCCGAAGTCTATTATGACTACTTCAAAACAGTTTTAAGCTATATTTTTGACCTATTCAATACGAAAGAACTGGAAAATCCAACACAGCATATTAAAGCAATAGATGCAATTCTAGTAGCGCAATTAGAAAAAATGGGAAATCTTTTTGTAAATAAACTCGAGGATTATTTGAAGTAGTTTTCGAAAGAATCGTATTACGCAGCCCAAAGGTTGCGATATGAAATTGTTACTATTGTAACAATTTCAATACGTTTTGCTGTACTGCATTGGCTTGACTCATAGCATATGAACCGGATTGTGCCAGAATGTTGTACTTTGAAAAGTTCGCTGACTCTGCGGCAAAGTCAACATCACGCAGTTGTGATTCTGCCGCTTTAACGTTAACCTGAGTCACACTGATGTTGTTGATCGTTGCGACCAACTGATTTTGAACCGAACCCAAATCCGCGCGAATCGTATCCAAATCCCCGATTGCGGCATCAAGCGTATCGATCGCTTTCATCGCATCTTTGAGACTCAATACACTTACGCTTGAAAGGTTGGTTACTTCGCCCGCATCCAATCCTACTGAACCGGAATTTTCAGTGTTAATATTCAAAATAGAGTTAATCCCTATCGCACCTAAGGTAGCGCCATTCCCGCGAAGCAATGTCATATCTGCTGACAGCGTCATTGCAGCGAGAAGCGTAACATTTGATGTCAAGACATCTCCTGTTTTCATTGCCGTTCCTGTTTGTGCCGCAGTCGTATCCTGCGCAAGCACTGTTCCTGCTGCCAATATTGTAGCTGCTGCCAACGTACTGCCCGCTTTAATCGTCATATCATCCAAAAGTGTGACCGTAGCCCCGACCGTCAGTATTCCGCCAACAGTTGACCCTTTCGCCACCACGCTTGCTGTAATCAACGACGATCCAGCTTTGAGCTCAGTTGTCGCTGATGTAGTAATAGCAACGTTATTTTGCGTATCACCGCCCAACGTTGATCCGGCTTTAAGAATCGTCGCACTTAGAAGAATGGATCCTGCTTTGAGCGTCATATCTTCAGATACGATGGTATTTCCGGTTGTCGCAATATCCGATCCAATCACTGAACCAACATTTATAGTAGAACCTAAGGCAATCGATGCATTAGGAGCACTCGCATCGTATTTCATGACCATATCCGCTGTTAATGTCAAATCACCGATCAATGTATAATCAGAAGACAATACATCCCCTTTATGAAACGTCGTTACACCGTCAGTAAAATCTTGTCCAATGATAGTACCAGAATCAAACAGCGTGCCCAATTTCAATGTAGACCCGGCAGTAATGTAAGCATTTTGAGCCAATGGTTCAGCAGCAACATTGACAATCGATCCACCTAACGCAGTACCTTGCTTAATGGTAGATCCAGAGATAATAGTACTACCCGCTTTTGCAAGCGTATCTAGCACCGTAGTGACAGAACCTGTCGATGTCAAATCGCCGCCAATGACAGTTCCCGCCTTTTGTATACTGCTTACAGCAATCGTAGATCCAGCCGCTAAAATAGAATCTTTTACCATGGTTGTGGTTCCGGAGGTTGTTAAATTCGTACCAACAGCACCGGCTCCGATACCGCTAATTTGAAATTCAGCCGCCCCTTTTTGAACCAGTTCGATGTATCCGACAGTCGTCAGTTGATTGGCAGTACCGCCAAATACATCTGTCACTCCGCCTGTGACTTTGATCGCACGACCATCTACCGCCGTTAACGTTATTTTTCCATCTGCATCCAATGTTCCAGCAATCCCTGTTTGGGTAGTTTTGCTATTAATCGCCGACATCAAAGCACCATCGCCATCATTTGCTTTAACATTGATTGCCCCGATACTCACTCCATTAATCGCAAAATCTGATCCAGTTACCCCTTCTTGAACTGAGTTAACGGAGGTAACCTTGACCACGGCTTGTGCACGCATACCCGTATTACCGCTATGAGAATTGATCTCATCTGCCAAAGCACCCAAACCGTTCTCAGGTAGATTGTTATATTGTATATCAATCGCTTTCATAGTAACATTGTCACCCGTCAATGCACTCTTTACTGTTAACTGTACTTTACCTGTTTCTGATATAAGATTCAGCTGTGCACGGCTGGTATGACCAATTTTATTTGGCTCCGTCGAAGCAACCGAGAAATTGACCGCTTCATTTGAGCTCGCACCCATTTGAATCTGCTTGTTTGTAAAAGATCCTGAAAGAAGCTTTTGTCCATTGAATGAAGTCGTTTTTGCGATGGTTCCCAACTCTTCCATGAGGCGATCAATGTCTTTTTGGATTGAGAGACGTGAAGCAGTATTTTGCCCGTCCGATGCCGCTTGAACCGCTTTGGTTTTAATCGTATCAAGGATTTTAGAATACTCATTGAGAGCACCGTCTGCCGTTTGGATCAAACCGATACCGTCATTACCATTCATAATTGCTTGACCCAGAGAGTTCGCTTGATTACGAAGGGCGTTGGCAATAACCATCCCTGATGCATCATCCGCTGCTTTGTTAATACGAAGACCTGAACTCAATTTAGAGAGTGACTCATCCAAATTGCGATTGTTCATAACACCATTGGTATGTGCACCCATTGCTGCAATGTTTGTGTTAATTCTAAAACCCATGATAAATCCTTAGAGTGGTTTTGCGTCCATGCGCTATCAAACCGACTAAAAGCAAAAAGAGTTCCAAAAATAAAAAGAAGAGAAAAGAGAGAAGATGACCGAGCCCGAAAGCTCGATCGAAAGTGAAGTTTTAGACTATTGAAGAAGTCTTAGAACATTCTGTTGTACCGCATTCGCTTGGCTCATAGCGTATGAACCAGACTGTGCAAGAATATTGAATTTAGAGAAGTTTGCACTCTCCGCCGCGAAGTCAACATCACGCAATTGTGATTCTGCCGCTTTAACGTTAACTTGAGTAACGCTGATATTATTGATTGTTGCAACCAACTGATTTTGAACCGAACCTAAATCCGCACGAATCGTATCCAAATCGCCGATTGCCGCATCAAGCGTATCAATCGCTTTCGTTGCATCAGCAAAACTCAATACATTGATGCCAGAAAGATTTGTCACCTCTCCCGCGTCCAATCCTACTGAACCTGAGTTGTCCGTGTTGATTGCCAAGACTGAAGAAGCCCCGATTACACCAGCGGTTCCAGATCCTTTTAGTAACAGCATGTCACTTGACAAAGTCATTGCAACAGTTGAAGTGAAATCTGCAGTGATAACATCTCCCGCCTTCAATGCTCCAGCCCCTGCCTGACCTGCAATCGTATCTTGCGTTAGAACCGTTCCGGCTTTAAATACCGTCCCGATTGCTAATGTACTTCCCGCTTTAATCATCATATCATCAGTAAGGGAAACATTCGCTGCACTCATTGTCAACTGTCCACCAATTGTTGAACCTTTTGCAATAATAGACGATGCTGATAGTACCGATGCAGCCGCTAATTGTGTTGTTGCTGATGTTACAACATTTGCACTATTGCTAGTATCTATACCCAATGTTGATCCCGCTTTTAATATCGTTGCTGACAACAATGTTGATCCTGCTTTAATCGTCATGTCCTGAGAAACACTCATATTCCCTGTCAATACGGTATTAGCTCCAAGTACCGTACCGGCATTGAGCGACGAAGCTGCTGCAATCGATGCATTCGGAGCAGCAGAATCGTATTTCATCACCATATCCGCTGTCAATGTTAAATCAGCAGTCGTAGTAAAATCGGTTGTTAAAACATCCCCTTTATGAAAGGTTGTTGTACCGTCCGTAAAATCTTGTTGAAAAACGGTACCAGAATCAAATACTGTACCTGTTTTCAAGGTAGTTCCCGCCGTAAGGTAGGAATCTCTTGCTAATGTTGTAGCCGCCTGAGCAACGATAGACCCGCCCAGTGTTGTCCCCTCTTTTAACGTACTTGACGATATAAGAGTACTTCCTGCTTTGGCAATACCATCAATGACTGAAGCACTGATAGCAGCCGCACCTGCAGTTACTGTCAAATCACCACCGATAATAGTACCTGCTTTTTGGACTGAACTCGCAATAATGGTAGAACCAGACGCAAGCGTAGAATCTTTAACCATCGTCATTCTAGCTGCTGATATTGTCAAATTTGCACCTACAGCACCTGCGCCGATACCGCTGATACTAAACTCAGCCGCCCCTTTTTGGACCAACTCCAGATGTCCAACGGTTGTAAGAGTATTCGCAGAACCGCCAAATACGCCTGTCACATCGCCGGTTGTTTTAATCGCACGACCATCTGTAGAAGTCAATGTCATCTTGCCATCATCCGTCAACGTTGCCGCAACACCCGTTTGAGATGTTTTGCCGTTGATCGCTGCCATAAGCGCACCGTCTCCATCATTTGCTTTTACTTGAATCGCACCGATAGAAATGCCGTTGATTGCGAAGTCAGATCCAGTAGTACCCGCTTGAATCGTGTTAGAAGAAGTTACATTAACTACCGCTACTGCACGAATACCAGTGTCTCCACTTTTAGAGTTGATCTCATCTGCCAATGCGCCCATACCGTTTGTAGCAGAATTGTTGTACTGGATATCAACGGCTTTCATGCTAACGTTTTCACCCGTAAGTGCACTTTTTACCGTCAATTGAACACTACCTACTTCTGAAGTAAGATTTAATTGTGCACGACTGGTGTGACCCAACTTGTTTGTCTCTGCTGAGGCTACTGAAAAGCTAATCGCTTCATTTGAGCTCGCACCCATTTGAATTTGCTTATTGGAGAATGAACCTGAAAGAAGTTTTTGCCCGTTAAACGAAGTTGTTTTTGCAATAATGTTAAGCTCTTCCATAAGACGATTGATGTCTTTTTGAATCGCTGTACGTGATGCTGTATTTTGTCCATCCGATGCCGCTTGAACCGCTTTGGTTTTAATCGTATCGAGGATTTTTGAATACTCGCTCAAAGCACCATCTGCCGTTTGAATCAAACCGATACCATCGTTCCCGTTTGCAACTGCTTGACCCAAAGAGTTCGCTTGATTACGTAGAGAGTTGGCAATAACCATCCCAGATGCATCATCCGCTGCTTTGTTAATACGAAGACCTGAACTCAACTTTGCAAGTGAATCGTCCAAGTTACGATTGTTCATTACTGAATTGCCGTGTGCGTTCATAGCCGCAATGTTTGTGTTAATTCTGAAACCCATGATAAATCCTTTTATGGTCGAGCGTTAGCTCTGAAGTTTTTTCAGCATCCTTGCTGTTACAGACTATATCGGGAGATAAAAAAAAATGTTTAGCGGTTTTGACAATTTTTTTGTTACACTTTCGCTATTCATCCATATATATAGGATTCAATCATTGAAATTGATTATTGTAGAGTCTCCGGCTAAGGCCAAGACGATAAAAAACTTTCTCTCCAAAGAGTATGAAGTCATCGCGTCCAAAGGGCACATACGAGACCTTCCTAAAAATCGCTTCGGGATTAAAATCGATAATGAGACCATTACGCCTGAGTATCGCATCAGCGAAGACAGCACCGCTACGGTCAAGCAGATACAGGAGTTGGCGAAAAAAGCCGATACCATCTTTATCGCGACCGACGAAGACCGCGAGGGAGAAGCGATCGGCTGGCACATTGCACATGCGATCAAAAAAGATCCTGAATCATTACCGCGTATTGTGTTTCATGAGATCACTAAAAATGCGATCATTCATGCGCTAGAGAGTCCAAGAGCCATCGATATGGACCGTGTAAATGCGCAGCAAGCACGCCGTTTGCTCGACCGTATCGTGGGATACAAACTCTCACCGCTTCTCGCATCCAAAATACAGAAGGGACTTTCAGCGGGTCGTGTTCAATCGTCAACACTCAAAATCATTATCGACCGTGAACGTGAAATTCGTGCTTTTGTCCCCGAAGAGTATTGGACAATCGATACGCTGTTCAAACCTGAGATAGAAGCATCTCTCAATATGCTAGAGGGTCAAAAAATCGATAAGATGACGATCACAACCGGCGAGGAAGCGGCACGTATTGTTGCCCTTATCAAAGGCGAATCGTTCACTATAGGGGAGATCGAAACCAAAGAGCGTAAATCTTCAACTCCTCCGCCATTTATGACCTCAACGCTTCAACAAACAGCCAGCTCACAGCTGGGATTCTCTCCGAAAAAAACAATGATGGTCGCACAAGCGCTTTATGAAGGGGTCAAGACACCTGAGGGGACATCAGGGGTTATTACCTATATGCGTACCGACTCCCTCAATCTCGCAGCCGAAGCCGTCGAAGCAGCGCGTGAAGCGATTCTAACCCGTTATGGCAAAGCGTATCTGCCCGCAGAACCAAAAACCTATTTGAAAAAATCCAAAGGTGCACAAGAGGCGCACGAAGCAATCCGTCCTACGATGCTGGACTTTACACCCGAAATCGCCGCAACCTATCTCAAACCCGATGAAATCAAACTCTACAAACTCATCTACAACCGCTTTTTGGCGTGCCAGATGAATGATGCGCGTTTTGAACAGCAAAGTATCACTTTCCAAAGCCCAAAAGCCCAATTCCGAGCAACAGGTCGCAAGCTCTTGTTTGACGGTTTTTACCGCGTTACGGGAAGCGATGACAAAGATAAATTGCTCCCAATATTGAACACGGGCGATACCATTGATATCCAAAGTATCACCCCCGAACAACACTTCACTGAGCCGCCATCACGCTTCTCTGAAGCCAGCCTTATCAAACAGCTTGAGGCTGAGGGGATCGGTCGCCCATCCACCTATGCCCCGACGATCTCAACGCTTCAAGCACGCAATTACATCGAAATCGAAAAACGGCAAATTATCCCGACAGAGATCGCCTTTACCGTCACCGAACTGTTGGAAAAACATTTTGAAGAGATCGTCGATGCCTCCTTTACCGCCAGCATGGAAGAGACCCTCGATGAAATCAGCGAGAACGGAACCTCATGGCACAAAATTTTGCTCGATTTTTATCACCCGTTTATCGAAAAAATCAATGCGGGTAAAGCCGATATCGTCAGTTTAAAAGTAGCTACACCATTGGGTAGAGCATGCCCGCAATGCGGAAGCGAACTGCTTCTACGCTCAGGACGTTTTGGAGAATTTATCGCCTGCAGCGGTTTTCCAAAGTGCAAATACACTGAACAAACCGAGAGTAATAAAAAAGAAGACTCCGCCAATGGCGATGAAGCCAGCGAAGAGGTATGTGAAAAATGCGGAAGTGCCATGGTGGTCAAAAGTGGTCGTAACGGTCAGTTCCTCGCATGCAGCGCCTATCCTGAGTGTAAAAACACCAAGACACTCAACCAAGAAACCAAAGTTTCAACTGTTCCCTGTCCTGACTGCGGTGGAAAACTGTTGTGGAGACAATCACGCCGCGGTGCGTTTTGGGGATGTGAAGAGTATCCAAAATGCAAATTTATCTCCAAATTTGAACCAAGCCTTCATAAATGTGAAGTTGAGGGATGCGGCGGAGCACTTGCACCGCGTACGTATCGTAACAAAGAGGTGTATGAATGCACCAAATGCAAAAACAGAACACCCAATGAATCAGCAACGGTGAGTGGTGAATGAAAATAGGGTTGCTCTCTGATACCCATACCAAAAAAGGGCGATCACAGCGAGCCATCAATCACCTCAAAGCTAACGGTGCCGAATTTTTGATCCATGCAGGGGACATCGTCAAGCCGGAAATGCTCGAACAGCTCAGAACCAGCGGTCTTCGTTACATGGCAGTCTATGGTAACAACGATGCCCATTTGCATGAATACCATGACAAATATAACCTCGTTCAAGAACCTCATTATTTTAAACTCGCCGATACCCAATGCAAACTGATGCATCTCCCTTTTTACATGAACGCCGATGCCGAAGTCGTTCTTTTTGGACACACACACATCTTTGAATGCGATTTTAAAAATAAAACTCTCTTTCTCAATCCAGGCGAAGCCTGCGCACGCGACAAACCTTTTTCGACTTGTGCGATGCTGGAGATTACCCAAAGTACTTTTATCGTCACACAGTACTCAAGAGCTGTAGGATCTGAAGAATTTGAAGAACGACACTATACTTTTGAAAGATCAAAAAAATGACCCAAAAAATATTCCTCTGCTCTATTTGTAATATCAACAGCGGCACATGCAATGAAGATTGTAAATTTTGTTCCCAAAGCGTCAAGTACAAAGCTGACATAGAGCGCTACAAACAAAAACCGATGGATCAGATTTTGGATGAAGCGCGTAAGCTCGAATCATTGGGAGCATTGGGCTTTTGTCTCGTAACGGCGCAAAAAGGGCTTGATGACAAAACCCTCGAATTTGTTTGCAACGTTGCCCGCACCCTCAAGTGCGAAGTACCTCGCCTGCGTCTCATAGCCTGTAACGGTACCGCATCCGTTGAGCAACTTATAGAACTCAAAAATGCAGGCATTGCAGCATACAATCATAACCTCGAAACCAGCCGTGCTTTTTATCCCGAAGTCTGTACCACCCATCCATGGGATGAACGCTACGAAACGTGTGAAAACGTGAACCGTGTAGGACTCAAACTCATCAGCGGCGGAATTTTCGGAATGGGAGAAACACAGGAAGATCGCCTCAGTATGCTGCACTCCCTCAAAGAGCTCAATCCCGTTTCCGTTCCGCTAAACTTTTATCATCACAATCCAGCACTCCCTCTTAATCCAAGCCCTCTCACCGTAGAGGAATCGCTAGACCTCATCCGTCTTTCCCGATCTATCTTGTCTAATGCCGATCGCATCATGATTGCAGGGGGGCGAGAAATTACGTTCAAAGAGCGTCAACATGAAATTTTTGAAGCGGGAGCAAACAGCATCGTATTGGGAAATTACCTGACCACTGCGGGGCGTGAGGCGTATACTGATTTAGAAATGCTCCAAAAACTTGGCCTTAAAATCGCCCTTACTCCAGAAGACAAATAGTTTCTAATCTTGTGTTATAATGTTTTAAAAGGTAAAAAAGGAGGTGTTGAATGTCCCAATCGGTCCTACTCAACATCGCTAGAAGCTCTATCCAAGAAGTATTGCAAGCACAAGAGACGATAAACCGTGCCGAACTTCTTGAAAATTATCCGTTGCTCAATGAAATCGTAACGACACAAGTAACGCTATACCTCAACGGCAAAGCCCGAGGGACCTCTACCTCTGAAGCTCCCGAACACTCCCTCTTGGAAGACATTATCATCAATGCAAAGCGTGCCGCCTTTCAAGACCCTGACTTCATCCCCATTTCAACATCTGAGTATCTGCACACCTCTGTTGAACTCGTTCTCTTTACCGCTGATGGCCCTATCAGCCATCGAGATGACCCTATTTTGACAGAGACATAATATAGGTCGCGATAGCAAAACCGTGATTCAGTCCAAGAGCAATAGACCCACCTGATTCTTGCGTGATGTCACCGGCAACAAATAAACCTAGAATATTAGTTTGATAATTTTTATCATAAACCGGAATTCCATTCTCTTCTTTGATTCCGCTGGCTGACAAAAAGGCACTTGGAGTTGTCCCGCCGATTGCATAAATCAACCGATCGTACAGTTCCCAATATCCGTCGGAAAAAATTACTTTTACGCGACCGTTCTCAGCCTCCAGCTCCTTTATTTCGGTATTGAGCATGGCAACAACATGGCCCTCTCCGATTGCTTTGCTAATACTGGCTTGATTCGTAGGATTTGCACGTGAAAAATTATCGCGTCGATAACAGATCGTAACATCGTTTTTATCGCATAATTCAACCGCATATTCGATGGCTGAATCTCCCCCGCCGATCACCATGATCTTTTCGCCTATTCCGCAAGAATCGAGTGTAAAGTGGACTAACGGTTTGATTGAAGGGGGAAATTTATAATCCGGTTTGTTCGGTTTGCCCATACGTCCGATAGTGACCACAACATTGCGGGCTTTGATACTGCCGCCATTGATGAAAATTTCAAATCCTTCCTCGTTTTTGACAATCTTTTGCACTTCACAATGCGTTTTGAGCTCAATGGATTCATTATTTAACAAGGTATCAAAATAATCCAACGTTGTCTCTTTGGTGCCGTCCACAAAATAAATTGTTCCATCAAGATCAACTTTCTGCCCTTTCCAATCTTTGTCCACTCGTTTGTTATCCTTGTAAAATTTACGGATGGTAGAGTTGTGGTTTTCCTCTTTTTCCAGCATAATGATGTGACGCATCCCCAACGTATAACTTTCAATCGCTGTTCCGATGCCAGCAGGACCTGCTCCGATAATCGCTAATTCATAAACATCGTGCATGTTATCCCCTGTTTGAAATCTTTCTTACTTTATCATACATGCAATTAAATTTATGTTATGATTCTCTAATGTACTATGTTATACAACGTCATCACAATAATTACCAAAAGCATTACTTTGCTTATGCTGTAGCAAAATACATTACTGCTAAAAATACGCATAATATTATTTTTGAAATCCCAAAAGATGGGGTTATGAAACGTAAATGGTCGCCCAAAGAAGACATTATTTTATTGACTGCTGACAAAGAACTATTTCGCACTACACTGGAGCGTTTAGAAGCCATCAAAAACCAGCATCTTGAAAAAATCGATGCTGCTCAAGAGCAGCTGAATCAGGAAATCAGTCATTTTCATGAAAGCATGCAAAAAGAGTTTGAAATGATAAAATACTCTTCTCAAGCTAACCCTTTAATTTAATCTCCCTCCTCCCCTAAGTGTGGAAAACACTTGCTTTATATTAAAAACTCATTTATTTTGTGTAAAATATGTTTACATAATAGAATGGAGTCATACAATGAAAAAAATTTTACTTTCTGCTTTCTTAGCCTCGGTACTGGGAGCAAATGATTACAATTACGAAATTAGCGGTATGGTGGGTGAAGCTGATTCCAATAACCGTCAACAGCTCAAAGATCACACGGTTTATGGGGCCGAAATGCAATTTAACAATTTAGGTACTTTTTTGAAACCTGAATTATCGGTTTTGTACAGCAATGCCGATTATCAAAACGGGATATCAGATACCGATATTTTTCGCACAGCTTTAAATGGCGTTTATGAATTTCCTCAAAGCAATATCATCACTCCTTTTGTCAAAGCAGGTGTCGGATACGAAACCATGGGCAATCATCAATACGATAACCATAATGGTATGTTCGGCGATGTTGGCGCAGGGGTAAAAATCGCACTGGCAAAACAGATCGCCTTGAAACTCGAAGCCATCGATATGGTAAAGTTCAATGATTTCACATGGGATAACAACATTCTCCTGTTGGCAGGCTTGAATTTTGCATTCGGTGAAAAAGCTCAACCCGCAGCGCCGGTCGTTGCAGCAGCTGTTGTTGCTGCCCCAGTTATCGCACCTGAACCGAAACCTGAACGGGTTGCGGTAGTCGCAGCTCCTGCAGCACCGATTTGCCCTGTGAACGTTGACAGTGATAAAGACGGCATTTTTGATCCTCAGGATAAATGTCCTAACACTCCAGAAGGGTTTAAAGTAGATGGTGATGGTTGTCCGTTAAAAGCGACACTTCATTTAAACTTTATTACTAATGGAAGCACAGTAGATGCAGCAGGTATTGCAAAAGTTAAAGAGTTCGCAGGATTTATGAAAAATAGCCCTTCCTATAAAGCAACTATCGTCGGTCATACAGACAGTACCGCATCAGATCAATACAACCAAAAACTTTCAGAAAAACGTGCCCAAACCGTTAAAGCTTTGTTGATTGATCAAGGTATTGAAGCAAGCCGTTTGAGCGCTAGCGGAGAAGGTGAAAAAATGCCTGTCGCTTCAAATAAAACAAAACAAGGACGTGCTGAAAACCGCCGTATTGAAATAGAGCTCTGCAAATAACTTTCTTTTATTTCCCGCGGTTGCGGGAAAACTTACGAATTTACTTTTTTACTTTATCCCCGAATTTACTCATAAATTTTTCAATCTTAGGCGCAATAACCACATAACAATACCCTTGAGTTGGATGCTCGTTATAATAATTTTGATGATACGCTTCAGCCTCATAAAATTCAGGAGCAGGAGAGAGTTCCGTTACGATCGGATCACTCCAATGGGCTTGCGCTAATTGAATCGATTCTAACGCTGTTTGCTTCTGAGATTCATCATAATAATAGATAACCGAACGGTATTGCGTCCCCTTATCTGCCCCTTGAGCATTCAACGTGGTCGGATCGTGCAATGCCCAAAAAATTTCCAATATCTCATCATAACTAATAACATCCGCATCGTACGTAATCTCAATGACTTCCGCATGACCGGATGCCCCTGTGCATACCTGCTCATATGTCGGATTTTTACGTGCTCCTCCTGCATAGCCGCTGATTGCACTATGAACTCCGTTGACGCGATTGTAGACCGCTTCAATACACCAAAAACATCCGCCGCCTAAAAGCGCTTTTTGCAATGTCGCCATAATTATCCTTTATTGTCGAAATTGCGTAACAATACCGTAATCATCCTCACCTATACTTTTAAAAATTCAACAAGGAGGAAACAATCATGGAAAAGATAAGTTCATTGGAAAAAATGATGCTTAAAAAGCTTCGCAGCTCAAAACGTTCGTCATGGATGGTTGGCTAAACCGCCAAAATGACTTAATCGTACTTCAAAACACGCTCCGTTTCGAGTGTTATACACGCTCAATTTCCCCAAACAATGTTTTTCAATAATCATTTTAGCCATGTACAAACCGATGCCTGTACCCTGTGACTCAAACTTGGTTGTAAAATAGGGATCAAAAATTTTATCAATAATATGATGTGGAACTCCTCCTCCTGAGTCTTCAATCGAAATCGTACAATGGTGTTTATCATTGACACAATGGATATGAATTTCACGCTTTTTACTTTTATGGTGTTCGATGGCTTCACGTGCATTGTTGACAATGTTAATCAACACCTGCTTGAGCTCATTATGATAGACCAAAATTTCAATGGCAGGATCAATATTTCGAATCATCACAATTCGTTTACTCGCCAATAAAGGGCCCAACAAGGTTTCAACTTCATTGACTAAACCGCTTACATTTACTTTGCTTTGCATCTGATCTTGTTTGAAAAAATTTCTAAAATCATCAATCGTTTGTGACATGTACTCAATTTGCTGCTCAACAATTTCAATGACCTTCTCAACATCTTGCGTGTTGCCCAAGCTGTGATTGATATTTAACCGTGTCATTGATAAGCCTAAAATATTGAGCGGTTGGCGCCATTGGTGTGCGATGGATTCTACCATCGACCCTATCTCTGCCATTTTGGCTTGCTGCATCAAAATCTTCTCTTGCGTGCGGTTTTTTTCAACCGCTTTGCTGATTTCCTCTTGAAGCCGCTGATTAAACGTCTCAAGTTCATCCGTTCGCTGACGCACCAACTCATCAAGACGTCTGTATTTGTACATCAATCCTGCCGTGACCACAATGGCAACCACGGCAGCAAGCAGCCAAAAATCAACCTCGCTTTTATCATGCAATACCGCTGCTTCTTGTGACCACAAATACTCAACAAAAATAATGATCCAAAACAGCACTTTTTTCATAAGATGGAGTGTAGCAAAACAATTATATTGACTCCCTTATGCCTCTTTGGGTTGTGATACGATAAAATCGCGACCATATTACCTTAAGGTTCCATCATGTCCGTCAAACAACAGCTTCTTGAAATCATCTCTCGTCGTCCTCTCATCATCGATGGTGCGATGGGAACGCAGCTTCAAGAACGTGACGCGATGATTCCAAAAAGTGCTTGGGAAGGCAACGAAGGGTGTAATGAACTCCTCAACGTTACCTGTCCAGAAGTGATGAGCGATATTTTTCACGCTTACCTCACGGCGGGTGCCGATCTGCTCACTACCAATACCTTTGGCGCATTTAACTGGGTTTTGGATGAGTACCAAATCGGTCACAGAGCCTATGAACTTGCCCGTGCCGGTGCCCAAGTGTGCAGAGACGAATGTGATAAATTTACCACCCCCGACCATCGCCGTTTTGTCCTAGCCTCCATTGGACCAGGAACCAAACTCCCCTCACTTGGGCACATCCACTACGATGAAATGCTCTCAGGATACACGGAGTGCTGTTTAGGGCTTATCGATGGGGGAGCCGATATCTTTTTGCTCGAAACATGCCAAGATCCTCTTCAGATCAAAGCGGCACTGCATGCATGCCAAGCTGCCAATCTCGAACGCAGTACCGATTTACCCATCATGGTTTCCGTCACGATCGAACTCGCAGGCTCCATGCTCATCGGTACGGATGCCCAAACCATTGCCACCATTATGGAGCCTTTTGATATTCTCTCTCTGGGATTCAACTGCGGAACAGGCCCTGAACAATACGGCAAACACATCAAAACCCTCTCGCAAAGTTGGGGGAAACCGATCTCGGTTCACGCCAATGCCGGATTGCCTCAAAATCGCGGCGGGTACTCCTACTATCCTATGGGGCCCGATGAGTTTGCGCAACGTCAACATGACTTTTTAGCCTACGATGGGGTGAGCTTTTTGGGTGGATGCTGCGGAACAACCCCTCAGCATATCCGTGCGCTGGTGGATAAGGTTTCAACCATAATCCCTAAAAAACCAAGCGGAAGCCAAGTCCCCTCGATCGCTTCGCTCTTTAATACGGTCGAACTTATCCAACAGCCAGCCCCCTTACTCATAGGTGAGCGCTCCAATTCTACGGGTTCCAAAGCATTTCGTGAGCTTATCATCGAGGGGGATTATGAGGGGACACTCAGTGTAGGACAAGCCCAAGTACGTGATGGTGCCCACTGTCTGGATGTGAATGTCGAATTTGCTGGTCGTGATGGGGCAGTCGATATGGCAGCAGTCATGAAACTGTACAATCAAAAAATACCGCTCCCTCTTATGCCTGATGCCACACGCGTTAATACGATGGAAGAGGCCCTCAAATGCATCGGCGGCAAACCCATCATCAACTCCGTTAACCTTGAAGACGGAGAAGAGCGACTCGATGCCATATGTTCGTTGGCCAAGAAATTTGGAACGGCATTGGTGTGTCTGGTGATTGACGAAAAAGGGATGGCGAAAACCACGGAAGATAAAATGCGCATCGCGGATCGGATTTACGATCTGTGCGTTAATCGCCACGATATCGATCCCCGTAATTTGATGTTTGATATGCTCACGTTTACTGTGGGAAGCGGCGATTTAGAGTATCGTGATGCAGCGATCCAAACCCTAGAAGCAATCCGTCAACTGCATGCCAAATATCCCGATGTCGGCTCCACGTTGGGTCTATCGAATATCTCCTTTGGTCTGAGCGCCAGTTCCCGTGTCTATCTCAACAGCGTCTTTTTGCACCACTGTATTGCCGCCGGAATGACCTCGGTCATCATTAACGTCAAACACATCCTTCCTCTCTCAAAAATGTCCGATAGAGAGAGAGAATTGTGTGAAGAGCTTTTGTTTACCCCTAACGACCAATCGCTGTTTAACTTTATCAACCACTTTAGTGATGTCACCATTGACACCAGTAAAAATGACGAAGAGTATGAAGCACTCCAGACGCACGAAAAGATTGCCAAACTCCTCATCGATGGAGACAAAGAGCGAATGATCCCCTTGGTGGAAAATGCCCGCCACACCATCCAAGCCGATACCATCGTCAATGAAATCCTCATTGATGCGATGAAAGTGGTCGGAGAGCTGTTTGGAAGCGGAAAAATGCAATTACCGTTTGTACTGCAAAGTGCCGAGACGATGAAGACTACCGTCGACTACCTCAATCCCTATCTCACCAAACAAGAAAAAGATACCGACACAACACTGGTCATCGGAACGGTCAAGGGAGATGTCCATGACGTAGGTAAAAACCTCGTAGACATCATCCTCTCCAACAATGGCTTCAAAGTGATCAACGTAGGGATCAAAACCGAACTCGATGAATATTTGGACGTCATGAAAACCTCTAGTATTCACGCGATTGGTATGTCTGGGCTGTTGGTCAAATCAACCCAAGTGATGAAAGACAATCTCGAAACCATGTCTAGCATGGGGATCACCACCCCTGTATTACTAGGCGGTGCGGCACTGACACGCAGTTTTGTGGATGATTTTTGCCGACCTATCTATGGGGGTCCGATCTTTTATTGCCGTGATGCCTTTGATGGTGTCATTGCCATGAGCCGTATCGAGAAATACAACGAAAATCCCGAGCTTGGCCTCGATACCCGTCTGGGTGGTGATATGGTTGAACGCCAAACCAAAGAGATTAAAAAAGTCATTATCCCCCCTTTCTCTGAGCTAAAAATGCCTTCTCGTGAGGTCAAAATTCCTACTCCTCCATTTTGGGGCCGCAGAGTATTACGCAAAGAGCAGCTTGATTTTGACATGGTATGCGAGTGGATCAACAAGCGAAGTTTGTTCAAAATGCACTGGGGCTACAAACGTGCAGGGATGGAAGTAGACGCGTATAAAAAACTTATGGAGACCAAAGTCTATCCGGCCTACGAGCGTATAAAACGAGAGATCGTCAAACGTGAGCTATTTGATCCCACCATAATTTATGGGTATTATCCTGTACGAAGCAGTGATCAAGAGCTTCTCATCTTTGATGAGAGCTATGGATGGAATGTGGATGAAAATGCCAATCGTATGCCACTGGATGATGTTATTGGCAATGCTAAATATGTCTTTGAATTTCCACGTCAACGCAAAAGCCCTCACCGCGCACTCAGCGACTTTTTTACCCACACGCGTGATGATGTCCTACGAGCAAGATTTGTACGCCAATAATGAATACCTAGAATACAATATGGTCCATGGGTTTGGAGTAGAGCTTGCGGAAGCGCTGGCTGAAGTGGCGCACAAACAAATCCGATTGGATCTAGGGATCGTAAGCGACGACGAAGGGAACAGTTTACGCGATGTCAGGATGAACCGATACCCTGGAGCACGTTACAGTTTTGGTTATCCGGCGTGTCCCGATTTGGAGCAAAGCCGCATCATCTTCGATTTGTTACGTCCTGAGGAATTTGGCATCGTTCTCTCAGAAACCTTTCAAATCCATCCGGAGCAAAGCACCACAGTTATTTCCCCCACACCTTTTCCATCCATTCCCCCATCTTCGCTTCATAACCGCTGTTTTTGTATTCCACAAACTTTAGAGGTTTGGCAAGGTACTGCTGCTGTACCCATCCCCCAAAATCATGCGGGTAAAGGTAGTTTGATCCTCGCGGACGTATTGCATCGGGAATCTCCAAAATCACCCCGTTTTTAACCGCTTCGAGTGCTGAGTTAATCGCAGTGTACGCCGTATTGGATTTGGGAGAGGCGCACAGATAGATCACTGCTTGTGCCAAAATGATACGTGACTCTGGATACCCGATTTGTTTGACGCTCATCATGGCAGAGGTGCATAGAGTGAGGGCTTGGGGATTGGCATTGCCTACATCTTCGCTAGAGAGTATCACGAGACGACGGGCGATAAACTCAGGCGGTTCTCCCCCTTCGATCAATCGCGCCAGATAATAGATCGCCGCATCCGCATCGCTTCCTCGGATACTTTTGATAAGCGCAGAAGCCAAGTCGTAATGCACCCCTGCTTCCGAACTTCCCTGTGCCTGTGCGCTAGGGCGAAGCGATTTGAGCAATCCTAGCGTTATTGGTTTATCCAACGCGCTTGCTACCTCGAGAAGTTTGAGCATCGCGCGGGCATCTCCCCCTGAACTTGCGATCAAATAGTCTTTTGCCTCATCGTCCATTACAATGTCGGTACGCCCTAACAAATCTTCTAACGCTTTAACACCTATCGTTTGAAGTTCAAACAACAGTGAGCGCGACCGCATTGCCGCAGTAAGGCTGAAATAGGGATTTTCGGTCGATGCCCCGATAACTAACACGCTGTTTTGTTCCATAACCGGCAGTAACACCTCTTGCTGATTTTTTGCCAGACGGTGGACCTCATCGATAAAAATAAGCGGTTTGGTAAGCGCATTTTCGTATTGATCAAATATTTTACGCAAGCTTTCTATTTTGAGGGAGGTGGCATTGAATTCATAAAAAGGGAGATCTAAAACCTGCGCGATGATACGCGCGATGGTCGTTTTGCCGCAACCGGGAGGTCCATAAAAAAAAGAGTGGGCGAGATTACCGCTCTCGCAAAGAGCGCGCAAAGGAGCTTCAGAGGAACAGAGGTGTTCTTGCCCCACTACCTCATCAAACGTTTTGGGGCGAAGCAGATAGGTAAAATCGGCCACAATTAACCTGCGATAACCTTGACCATCACTTCGCGTGCCTGACGCGGTCCGTCAAATTCACCGAAAAAGACCCCTTGCCATTTTCCGAAGATCGGACGCCCATCGACCACAGGGATACTGACCGATGCCCCCATACGAGATGCTTTGAGATGAGCTGCCGCATTGTCACCGACATGTGCATAGGTCTCTTCACTGGGGATAACACGGCTCAATGCGAGTAAAAGATCACGTCGTAAATTGTGATCGGCATTTTCAAACAAAAAAATGCTCCCCGTCGTATGAGGGGTAAATACAACGCATATCCCCTCTTTGATTCCTGAGGTTATCACCGCTTCTTTCACTTCTGCGGTAATGTCCATCAACTGTGTTTTATGGCTGGTTGGAAATTTGAGTGTTTTCATTTCTTTTTACTCCCCATTGCGTATTTTTTAGCTGGATTATACTTGTTGGTTCCGAAGCTATCGGTCATGTGAAAACTCTCTTTGTCCGATCTTTTGCGTTCTTTTCCAAAAGGGCTTTGTGCTGCTGCTTTTTGCTGCTTCTCTTTTTGCGTAGTGGTTCGCTCAATCCCATCAACAAACGCTCGCAGTGACGTGTACTCTGCACGCTCCAAGAAACGCACTTTTCCCGTAGGGAGATTGTTCAAATCAATGCCTCCGAAGCTGAGACGTTTCAAATCCACGATCTCTGCACCGAAATGGGCAAAGAAACGGCGTAATTCACGGTTCTGACCCTCTCCGATGGCTACTTTTAGAATCGAATAATCCCCTTGGTCTTTTTGTACCTGATAGGCGTAAAAAGGGGCAAAGCTCATGGGTCCCGCTTCCGCGTGCTCATGGGCACCCGCACTCGCGTCTTCAAGCTCCAATCCCTCTCCCATCGCAACTTTCATCGCATCACTCACGGCACCTTTGATCTTGATACGGTACACACGCTCCATCTTGGAGGTCATCAGCGCTGTGGCGACGCGTGATGCATCGGTGAGAAGCAATAGCCCCTCAGAGGCAAAGTCCAATCGTCCTACGGGAATAAAATGACGATAATTTTTCGACAACGAATCGTAAATCGTTTTGCGCCCTTGAGGATCTTTTTTGGTGACCAGCTCGCCGCGCGGTTTGTTATAGACGATCACGGTAAATTGATCTTGTGCCGTTACTTTGTTACCGCTGATGCTGACATCGGCTTTGCGCTCATCCACTTGGATAGCAGGATTTTTTTCAATCTCACCGTCCACGCGAACATAACCGTCCAAAATAGCCTGATCTGCTTCACGGCGCGAATAGGTCGAATAGTGTGCGATAAATTTGTTCAAACGCATCATGGGATACCTGCTTCCACGAGAGTATGAAGGTGTAAAACACCTTGAATTACGCCAGCGGGATCGGTCACCACCAGCAACTGTATTTTTTTATTTTCAATAAGGACAAGTGCATCGGAGGCCAATAGCGTTGCATCGCTGATCGTAAACGGGTTGCGGGTTGCGTACATTTTTGAAGCGCTTTCAAGTGAAAAATCGGCATTCATCAATGCGCGGCGAATATCACCATCGCTTAGAAGCCCTGAAAGTTTCCCCTGAGCATCCCTCAACATAACCGTCCCCAATCTCCCCTCACTAAGGGTCAAAATCGCCTCTTTAAGTGGGGTATTTTCATCCACAATCGGGAGATCTTTGGTGCGCATCAAATCGGACACTTTCACAAACAGCTTTTTCCCCAATGCACCGCCGGGGTGAAATGAGGCAAAGTCTTCTTTTTGAAAATTACGCGCCTTCATCAAACACACCGCAAGAGCATCACCCATAGCAAGAGTCAGCGTCGTCGAACTCGTCGGAGCGATATCCAAAGGACACGCTTCTTGTGTGACATTGATGTTGATCACTTCATCGCTGAAGCGCCCCAAAGTCGATTCACCGTTTCGCGTCATCCCGATGAGGGGAATATTAAACCGTTTGATGTGCGGCAGAATGGAACTCAGTTCGGGACTCTCACCGCTGTAACTGATCGCTAAAACCACATCTTCTTTGCCGATCATCCCCAAATCGCCGTGCAATGCTTCCGTAGGATGGAGAAAAAAGCTCGGTGTCCCTGTAGAGGCAAACGTAGCCGCCATTTTCGCACCGATAAGCCCCGATTTACCCACTCCTGTGATAACCAGCTTTCCACGGCATGCCAAAATGGTTTCAACCGTACGGGTGATTTCATCCCCTATTTTTTCCATCGCCTCACGCAACGAATGCGCTTCGATTTCAAGTGTCTTTTTGGCTATTGCGATATAATCGTTATTCATAAAATAATTATACTCCAATAACCCTTCAAAACAGGTGTATTTATGCAAAATCTCTATACCGAAACTGCCTCGTTGGATCAACGCAGCGTTGCTCAATTTGGGCTTAGTGAAGCACTCATGATGGAGCATGCCGCGATTGGGTTGGAACGTATCATACGAGACCGTTTTCCTCATAATGCTTTGATCCTTATCGTTTGCGGCCACGGGAACAACGGAGCGGATGGACGTATCCTCGCACGATTGCTGGAGGGAGATTATCAAGTTTCAACCAAGCACAATATCCATCAGCACTACGATGTGATCGTCGATGCCCTTTTGGGAAGCGGCCTTAACCGCCCGATTGATCCCCTCATGCAAGAACTGCTGGATCTTCTCAATACTGCAAATGCCTTCAAGATTGCGTGTGACGTCCCCACCGGACTTTATGCTAACGGCACGCTTGATCCCCATGTCTTTAAAGCCGATATCACTCTGACCATGGGAGCACTCAAACGCGGAATGTTCAGTGATGCCGCCAAGGAAGTGGTTGGAGAAATCGTTGTGGCGGATCTGGGAGTTTCTCGCATACGGTATGAAATACCCTCACAATGGCAATTGCTGGATGCTGCCGATTTGCAGCTTCCCTACCGTCGAAACGTCTCCTCCCACAAAGGGAGCTACGGTCATCTGAGCATCCTAGCGGGTGAAAAAATCGGGGCATCGGTTATCGCGGGCTCTGCCGGACTGCGTTTTGGTGCCGGATTGGTGAGTCTTATCACCTGTGAAAATATCGTCATCCCTCATGAACTGATGCAAAGTCACTCGCTGCCCGAAACCACTACGGCCATTGCTCTTGGAATGGGGCTTGGCGCCGAGTTTTGCGATCAAGAACTCACCCAATTGCTTAACAACAGCCATCCGCTTGTTTTGGATGCCGATATTTTTTATCATCCGATGTTTCCAAATTTACTCAATCGCAGCCAAATCGTTCTCACCCCTCATCCCAAAGAGTTCACCCAAATTTTACGCGCTTGCGGAGTTGCGGACATTGATGTGGCTACCTTGCAAAACGACCGGTTCACGTATACTGAACGATTTTGTTCTGCCTTTCCTAACGCCGTGTTAGTCCTCAAAGGGGCCAATGTTATCATTGGACAAAACGACCGCTATTTTGTGAATGGTCAGGGTACGGTGGCATTAGCCAAAGGGGGAAGCGGCGATGTTCTTTCAGGACTGATCGGTGCGCTGTTAGCACAAGGTTATACCCCTCTTGAGGCAGCCATCCAAGGTTCTTTGGCCCATACACTGGGGGCACAGAAGTTTGAAAAAAACAATTATGCCCTAACCCCTTTTGATCTCATCGAAAGCATCTCCAGCCTATGAAAAAAATCGTTGCCCTGTTTAGTGGTGAGGGAACGAACCTCACTAACCTCATTAAAAAAATTCACAATAAACACGGCGTTATCGTCTGTGCAATTACAAACAACCCCAATGCAGGGGGGATTGCCAAAGCCAAGCGTGCAAATATTCCTGTCGAAATATGCGACCATACCCTCTATGACTCCCGGGAAAGTTACGATGCGGCACTCGTTGAGATGATACAAGATTACAATCCGGATCTCGTGGTACTATGTGGATTTATGCGCATCCTCACCCCCATCTTTACGACGCAAGTGCGCTCGATCAATCTCCATCCCTCACTCCTTCCTGCTTTCAAAGGCGCACATGCGATCCAACGAAGCTTTGAGAGCGATGAAAAGATATGCGGGGTAAGCGTTCACTGGGTGAGTGATGAGCTCGATGCGGGTGAGATAATCTTACAAAAAAGCTTTACCAAAAATCCAAATGATACTTTAGAAGAATTTACCGCTAAAATTCGTGAAATTGAATATGACATCCTGCCTCTAAGTATCATTCATCTTTTAACATAAGGAACACTAACAAATGCACACATTACAAATTGGAAAATATACCTTAGGAAGCCGTCTCATCGTTGGAAGCGGTAAATACGACTCCTTTGAAACGACCAAAGCCGCAACACTTGCATCCGGATCTGAACTCATCACCGTTGCCGTTCGCCGTTTAAATATCACTAATCCTAACGAAGCAAATTTACGCGATACCTTTGCAGGTACGAATGTGAAGTTTTTACCCAACTCAGCAGGTTGTACTACGGCAGAAGAAGCCATTACCCTCTTTCGCCTCACAAGAGAAGCTACGGGGATCGATCTCATCAAACTCGAAGTGATCGGCGACACCCAAAAAACCCTCTATCCCGATGTACTGGAGACGATCAAAGCATGTGAAGTGTTAGCACGTGATGGCTTCACCATTATGGCCTATACCAGCGATGATCCGATTATGGCACGCCGCCTTGAGGATGCAGGCGCTCACGCCATCATGCCTCTTGCAGCCCCTATTGGCAGTGGATTGGGAGTACAAAACCGTTATAACATCGTATTTGTACGTGAAGCGGTCAAAGTGCCGATTATTGTGGATGCAGGAATTGGGTGCGCAAGTGATGCCGCATTGGCGATGGAGTTAGGAGCAGACGGTGTTTTAACTAATACCGCGATTGCACAGGCGCAAAATCCGATGTTGATGGCGGAAGCTATGAAAAATGCAGTGATTGCAGGACGATTAAGCTATCTCGCAGGACGCATCCCAAAACGTCCATACGCTACTGCATCATCCCCAATCGATGGGATGATACAGTTTTAATTTGATACGCCATCGGAATGAATTCCGATAGGCTACGCTTCTTCTCTATTGAGTTTTCCGCGCATTAAAAAATAAATACCCACTCCGATTCCGCTCCAAATCGCGAACCGTACCCATGTATGCAAATCCAGTCCTGACATAATGAAAATCAACAAGGCAAAATTCAAAGGAATCAAGACCCAAAACATCGGAACGCGGAAACTTCCTACAAGCCCTTTTTTACGTAAAACAATGATTGCTATACCGACAATAAAATAGGCAAAAAGTGTCCCGATATTGACCAACTCCGCCAAAATTTTCAAAGGGACAAATCCCGCTAAAAATGCGAGGAAGAACCCTCCGTACAAAGTCACTTTAAACGGCGTGTTGTATTTTGGATGTACTTCTCTAAAAAATTTCGGTAAAAATCCGTCACGTGAGAGGGCATGTGCCACACGCGTAAACCCTAACCCCATGACTAACATAACCGTAGTAATCGTGACAACCGCACCCAATGCAATAAAACTTGCCACCAATGGCTCATCAACGCGCAACATGGCAAACGAAAGTGCATGAGGGACATCCAGTTCATTATAGCTGACCATAGACGTCAAGGTAAAACTCACCAAGATAAAAAACATCGTCGAAAACGCCAATGAAATCATAAGCGCTTTGGGGATCGTTTTAGCCGGGTCTTTCGTCTCTTCCGCAACCGTAGAGATTGCATCAAATCCAAGATACGCAAATATAATCAAGCTCGTTGCGTGCCACATTCCTTCCCATCCAAACGGGAAAAAGTTTCGGATATTATTGATATCAAAATGCTGCAATCCAAAATAAATAAAGACCGATAACACCACGATTTTAATGTAAACAATAATATTGTTCACTTTAGCGCTCTCTTTGATCCCAATGGCCAAAAGGGTAAAAATCACCGCGATAACTAAAAAGGCGCTGATATCCACATACGTCCCTGCAGCGGGATTATATGCCCCGCTTAACGCATTGGGAAGCGCTAAATGAAAATTGGTCTCGATAAAGGTACGAAAATACCCTGACCATCCCGTAGCCACAGCACTCGTAGCTACTCCATACTCAAGCAGTAGATTCCATCCGACCAGCCATGCAAAAAACTCACCCAGCGTCGCATACGTATAGTTGTAAGCACTCCCCGATACCGGATAAATAGAGCTCATTTCAGCATAGATAAGTGCCGTAATACCAATAGCAATCGAACCGATTAAAAACGATAAAACGATGGCAGGACCTGCCGTCGTTGCAGCTGCTTGACCGGTTATCACAAAGATACCGGCTCCAATGATTGCCCCAACCCCGATAAACGTTATATCCAAAAGGTTGAGATGACGAGCCAGACCCGCAGCACCTACCTTTGGAATTTTAGTGCTAAATAAACCCATCCATTCACACCTTTATAGTATTGTTTGTACCCAATTATAGCAGATAACAATTTCGCATTGACATTTTTTTTATTATGCACTATAATTTCGCCTCACTAATTTGGCTTTGAGTCTTAAGTTAGCTGATAGGTCGGGGCGTAGCTCAGTATGGTTAGAGTACTTGGTTTGGGACCAAGGGGCCGGAGGTTCGAGTCCTCTCGCCCCGACCATGTTTTTTATATTCGATTTTAAATAAACTCTTTTGTTATGGTGGGATTAGCTCAGTTGGTTAGAGCACTGGTTTGTGGTGCCGGGGGTCACGGGTTCGAGCCCCGCATCCCACCCCATATTGGTTTATTTAAAACCCTTTGTTTTCGATGTTTTAGAAGATTATTGCGCTCGTAGCTCAATTGGATAGAGTAACGGACTTCGGATCCGTAGGTTATAGGTTCGAACCCTATCGGGCGCACCATGTAACTAAAGTACTCGCGTCCTTAGCTCAGTTGGATAGAGCAATGCCCTTCTAAGGCATCGGTCAGAGGTTCGAATCCTCTAGGGCGTACCACCTTAGATTATTGTGCGGATGTGGTGGAATGGTAGACACGCCAGACTTAGGATCTGGTGCCTCACGGTGTGGAGGTTCAAGTCCTCTCATCCGCACCAACAGCTTTCAAACGCCTATTTCAGGCACTTCTTCAAGCAACTTTTTCCATTGTGGCCAAATTGTGACTAAAAACTTCCAAACCCTTATTTACTAATAACTCACTCTAAATCTACTAAAATACTCTCTAAAGTAGCAAGTGCTTCTTGTGTTTCAAAGTGATCGATCTGCCTTTTTAAGGTATCCATTTTCTCCCCAAGATGACTATCGCTGTATTCGCCAAATATCGCTAATTCGTCCGTATCGATAAATGTCCCCTTTATTATCTCTTGCCTTAACACTTGAAGTTTGATCGCTATGTCGAGAGGATCAAATTGATTCTTCCATACAGAAGTGGGGGATGCTTTTGCCAAATGTGCTTCTAAAAGATCCCGAGTCTGTGCGAATGTCTCTTCGCATTGGGCATACTGGGTTTGCAAATATCCAATATCTTGGTTTTTTGCCGCTTCCTCTAGTTTCTTTGCAATCTCTTGAAGTTTATGCGCTCCGACGTTTCCGGCAGAACCTTTGATCGAGTGCGCGTGTAACTGTGCATCTGCCAGGTTTTCATTTGCAATCGCTGTGGTGAGCATCTCCAATATTTTTTGGCCGTCTAGAATAAATGCACGAATAATTTTATTGAGCAGCTCGCCGTTTCCTCCCATACGTGACAGCGCTTCTTTCTCATTCCATAGTAAAAGCTCTGTAAAATTTTCAACGCTCTGATTTGATAACGGTTCTGTTCCGTGTTTTAAAATCCATTTCATCAGGGTAGATTTAAGTATGTCGAGACTGATCGGCTTAGCAATATAATCATCCATTCCTGCGGCAAAACATTTTTCACGGTCACCGCGCATCGCATTTGCCGTCATTGCAACAATCGGGATCGTTTTATTGTCCTCTCCCGCTTTTCCGGTACGAATAGCGCGTGTGGCATCGTATCCATCCATCTCAGGCATTTGACAGTCCATCAAAATGATTGAATAGGGGAGGGTGGCCGTTTGGAGTGACGTGATCGCTTCAAGCCCGTTCTGGGCAATATCAGCGCTAAGTCCAATAGCTTCAAGCATCCCTTGCGCCACAATCTGATTTGTCGGATTGTCTTCCACCAAAAGTATGCGCGTTTCAAGAGGCCAAACAAGGTCAATATCTTTTGATTCTTGATAGCCAGCAGTATTCCCTGCCAATCTTTTTCGACTCTGAATGAGGATTCCATCCCCTAAACCAACTTCCATATCAATACTAAACGTACTTCCTGCATTGGGTACGCTCGCCGCATGAATCGAACCGTTCATCAGTTCACACAAACGTTTAACAATGGATAGACCCAGACCTGTCCCGCCGTATTTGCGAGTTGTGGAACCATCCGCTTGGGTAAATGCTTCAAAGAGAGTTTTAATCTTTTCAGGCGAAATACCGATACCGTTGTCAGTAATATCGATATGCAGCTGACCTTGTTTCTCATTTCTTACACTCAATGAAACGTCAATAATGATTTGCCCTTGATGGGTAAATTTAATGGCATTGTCTACGAGATTGGTCACTATCTGACGTAAACGTCCCGGATCGGTGATGATGTTTTGATGCTCAATTTTATCCGTATTGAGAATAAGCTCTAACCCTTTTGCCTGTGCTTTAAAAGCCGTCACTTCCACAAACTCTTCGAGTTCATCTTGCAGATTGAATTCCAGCATCTCCATATCCATTTTACCTGCTTCGATCTTGGAAAAGTCGAGGATATCATTGATAAGTCCCAGCAAAGAGGTTGCGCTCTTTTGGGCCACATGAACCTGATGATGCTGTGTTGTATCAAGATTGGAGTGTTCTAAAAGCCCAAGCATTCCCAATACACCATTCATCGGGGTTCGTATCTCGTGGCTCATTGCTGCGAGGAACTCGGATTTTGCCCGTGCTGAAGCTTCTGCTGCCTCCTTTGCAAGAATCAGCTGCTTTTGTCCCGCTATGCGTTCGGTCACATCCAAGAAAGTGGCTACGGCTCCCACAAATTTACCCTCTTCAAGAACAGGATAAGACCAGTACTCTACAGGGACACTGGTACCATCCTTGCACCAAAACACCTCATCATCGACGTGGGAGGGCTGATGGGTTTGATTAGCCTTATACATCTTGCATTCATGGCTAGGATACAGGGAGCCATCTTGGTGCGAATGGTGAATGAGTTCATGAATGTGTTTGCCCAGCACTTCGTCTTCATTTTCAAACCTAAGGATACGTAAAAAAGAGCGATTGACAAAGGTACAATAACCGCTCACATCCACCCCGTAAATCCCTTCTGCTACTGAATCAAGGAGTGTTTGAAGCGATCCTTCTTTTTCTGCCAGCAGAATTTCTGACTTTTTACGCTCGGTAATATCGTGAACGGTCCCCATCATCTTGAGTGGATTTTGATCTTCATCGTACTCTACAAATCCCTCTTCCAATACATAGCGTACGGTTTCATCCAGCAAAACAATACGGTGCATGCAGTAATAAGGTACGTTTTGGGTAAGGGCCAGATTGACCGCTTCTTGAAGCATTTCTCTGTCATCCGAATGAACTCTCTGTAAAAATGCATCATAGGTTGGTTGAAACGCTTGCGGTTCCAATCCAAAAATACGAAAAATTTCATCCGACCACCAAAGGGAACCTTTCTTAATATCCCATTCCCAATTTCCTAAATGGGCAATGCTTTGTGCCCGATTGAGACTTTGCGTTAACTTCTGCAATGCTTGCTCGCGATTTCGTAATTGACGTGTGTAATAAACCAAAATACCCAATATGATGAAAAATATACTGCTGACATAAATAATCCGATCCCAGCTAATAGGCTGCGGATGAGATGGTTTGCTTTTGGCATTCGCCATCAATTCGCGTTCTTGTCGTGCCAGCTCAAGCCGTGACGTCTGAGCATCATGATAGATGTATTGACCCAAAGGAACGGTTGTGTGAATAAGTCCGTGACGTAACAGCATTTTTTGCATGTAGATCAACCGACCCGAATCAAGCGTCCCCACAGGAGTCAGTGAAGGGGAAATGGAAGCGATGATACCGTCCGCTTCATACAAAAGCTGATCGGTTGTTTTTTCGTTATTGTATTTGGTTTGAATGAGACGGACAATCTCTGCTTTGTGGGCTATCGCATATTCCCATCCCTTGATCGTCGCGCGCTTCATCGCCTCTATGCGCTTTGGATGATGATCCCACTCCTCTTGCGTCGTAAAAAGGATATCCCCGTAAAAATCGACGCCAAAGTTTTGAGGGTGAATAATGTTGACATCATATCCTTGCTGTCGAAACAAATAGGGTTCATTGGTGGCATAGCCATGAATCGCATCGGCCTTGCCCTGCGTCAGCTCATTAAGATCAAAATGCGTTTCAATACGCTTAAATCCTTCCTGTGTCACCCCTGTCTCATGCAGCATCGCAAAAAGAGGCAGACCGTCGGCATCATTAGGGTACAAAGATATCCGTTTGCCCACGAGCTTATACGGGCTGTCAATGCCGCTGGATTTAAGGGTCATGAGCACATTGGGAGAGTGCTGAAAAATAGGGGCGACCATCACGATGGGCTTTTTTTGGGCCTGATACAAAAGTAACACCGAATCGGCTATCCCGTACTGGGCCTCTTTGTTAAGTACTTGCTCGATGTTGTTTTTAGTAGGATCGCGATCGATAATTGTAACATCCAGTCCCTCATCACGATAATATCCCTGTTCCAGTGCGGCATAATATCCTGCGAACTGAAACTGATGGTGCCATTTGAGCTGAAGCGATACCTTTTCCAACCCAAAGAGAGAGGATGAGAACAGTATGATAAAGAGAATGTAGGTTAAACGCATGATCAATTTTGCCCTTGTTTATTTTTCCACAGAGAATATCCATGTGCTGCCGTAATAAATGCTTCTGAAAGTTTACTCAACGCTTCTGTATAAAGATCACTCTCTTTTGCATGAGCACTCTTTTCCAAATTTTCGGCTATTTCACTGATTTGAGTATAACGCAGTGATCCTGCGCTGCCTTTGATTGAGTGCGCATACCTCTCTATAACGTCATCATCTTGAGCAACGATCGCCTCATTTAACTGCTCAAGCGTCATACGTACGGTCTCAAAAAACTTCGTATTGAGCCGGATCATAATCTCATCCGTCAGATGAAGCATGGCTTTTACTTCTGTAAATGTCTTTTCAAACTCTTGAAGTTGTTGTTCATCGTTTGTCATGCAAGCTCCTGTATCGTTGAATAGCGCATCATAACGCGATGCAATTCATCATATTCTAAAGGTTTCGCAAGATAATCGTTCATCCCCTCGGCAACAAATTCTTGGGCATCCCCTTTCATAACATTTGCCGTAAGAGCGATAATCGGAAGAGTCGGATACTCTTTGCGGATCAAACGGGTTGCTTGAATACCATCCATCACCGGCATATTGACATCCATAAAGACGAGATCATACGCGTTGTTTTTTACCATGGCTACCGCCTCTTCCCCATTGCAGGCAAAATCAACCTCAATACTATAATGATAACTCAATAATTCCCCAATGAGAATTCGATTGATTTCATAATCATCGACAACCAGTACCCGCAAAGATAAAGAGGTTATTACCGAATCTTCTGTTGTCAGTATATTATTGTCCAATATCTCGCATTTTTGCGCATTAATCTCAAAGGAGAACGTACTTCCTTTCCCCTCTTCGCTTTGAATTTTTATCTTACCCCCCATAAGTTCCACCATCGCGTACACAATAGAGAGCCCAAGACCTGTTCCTCCATATTCTCGTGTTGTGGAAGCATCTGCCTGGGTGAATTTTTCAAAAATTTTCCCCTGTTTGGCTTTAGGAATACCGATCCCCGTATCGATAACACTAAATTTGAGCGTTTGGAAATCTGCTGTTTCTCCAACTGCCTCTATTTTGACCTGTACAGACCCCTCTTCAGGGGTAAATTTAAGTGCGTTGCTGATGAGATTGCTCAATACTTGTTTAATACGGAGAGGATCAAGAATGAGACAGTTCTCAATGCGATCATCCAATAGTAGCTGATACTTTATTTTTTTTATATCCGCTTGTGGAGAAAAAAGTTCAAAAACACTTGGCAACTGTGTTTTTGGATTGCTTTTGATCCACTCTATTTCGATCTTTCCCTCTTCAATTTTAGAAATATCGAGCACATCATTCACAATTTGCAGCAACATTTCCAACGAACTTTCCACAATGGTTACATAACGACGCTGCACACTGTCCAAAACAGTTTTGGAAAGCAAATGGATAAATCCGACGATTCCGTTAATCGGTGTTCGTATCTCATGACTCATGTTGGCTACAAAAGCAGATTTGATGCGCTCAGCTTCTTGTGCTCTCAAACGGTTTTTCTCAATTTCGGTAACGTCTTCGCACAATCCAAGGTATTCTAAAATTTTTCCATTTTCATCCACGATAGGACAGATCAACATTTTAACAAAATACGATTCTCCGGTTTTCGTCAAATTTTGAAGCATACCATGCCAGTTTCTCCCCCGTTTCAACGTATGCCACATCCCATGGAAAACCGATTTTGGCGTATCTGGATGACGAACAATGCTGTGTGGCTGTCCCAGCAGCTCTTCTTCACTGTATCCGCTAATATGGATCAAAAGCGGATTAACGTACAAAATAATCCCATCCGCATTGGTTCGAGACACGATCATACTCTCTTCGATCGCACTTTTATACTGTTCCATAAAAATCACGGAACGGTTATAGTGGTATATGTACCACATGAGCAGTGCTAACAAAAGAGAAATCGTAATCAATAATATCAAAAACTGATGCCATTGTGTCGCATAAATTTGATGGTTAGGGGTGATTTCAATGATATATGCTGCGTGGTTACCCCCAATCTCATAGACCGGCTTAAGTACCATCAATGCGTATTTGCCTTTATGGTTAAGCCGTATTCCTTGCAGCTTTTTCTCTCTTAGCGCCTTTTGTATCTTCTCTTTGTTTTCGGTGAGTAAAACCTGCAGTTCACCCTTTTCAAATCCTTGAGACCCTTTTTCAAGGGCACTCTCGCGATCTTCGAGGTAATCCGTGCTCAACAAAGAATCTTGATAAAGCGTAGCCATTTCAGCGGCTTTTGACTTTTTCATCACGATTGAACGTTTTAGCAGCAATGTGTACGCACCCTGATCTTGAAGCATAGCCTGTTTTTTCAGTGCCAAAAAAGGATAGGCAATTTCTACGGTTCCTGCAAAATCCCCCTGATGAAACAGAGGATAAATGCTGCGAAAGCCGCTAAAGTATTTTCCCGTTTCAAAGAAAACTACCTTTTTTTGTTCTCTTTGTGCTTTCACGACTGCTGGACGAAGATGACTTAAATCATCGCCGAACTTTTCAGGCTCATGCACCCGTAAAAAAGCGATCTGCTGCGGCAAGTGGAAAAAAAGAACCCGTGTATCAAACTCTTTGAGAGAAGTAAATACCCCCTTCATCCGTGCATACAGCTCGCGGCGCAGGACCATTTGTACCTCAGGATCACTTGTTGAGGCCAGATACATGATTTCAGGCACTCTAAAAGAATCCAAAAACATCCCGTAGTAATTGTCCATCATTCGCTGCTGCATAAACTGATAGCTCTCAATACGTTCATCAAACTCACGAACATGTGTCTGCGTATACGTATCGGTAAGGATTTCATAACGGGAATACAGCAATGCCGTTATAGCACCCATCAAAGCCAGATACAAAGCAATGTATAAAACAGACTTACGTCTAAACCAGCGTGTCATGTTTTGTTCTTAATCTCATATACGACTACTCGATTTCGTCCCTCTTCTTTGGCAATGTACAGCGCTTTATCCGCGTTATTAAGAAGATCTTCGTATTTTTCAATACTTACATCGAACTGTGCCACTCCAAAACTAGCCGTAACCAATATCCCCTGAGGACGAAGCTGTTCAATTTTCTCTCTGAGCATTTGAGCTTTTATCTGTGCATCGTGCGCATTACAATTATCCAAAACGAAGACAAATTCTTCTCCGCCAAAACGTGCCGCTATGTCTTCTTTACGAGCACTCTCTTGCATTACTTTCGCCACAGCCTGCAAAATGATATCCCCGACCAAATGGCCAAAAGTATCGTTTACATTTTTAAAATGGTCAATATCGACAATAATCACAGAGAATACTCCGCCATGACGTTTTGCCTGAGCTACCTTTTTGCTCAGCAGATCGCTGAGATAATGCCGGTTGTACAATCCTGATAGCTGATCTCGCGTTGCCATTGCCATCAACAGATCGTTTTGCTGTTTGAGGGTAATATGGGTTTTGACCCGTGCTTTCACGATTGAGGGACGAATAGGTTTGACGATATAATCGACCGCACCCAACAAAAGTCCATGCTCTTCCTCTTCAACTGAATCTTTTCCGGTTACAAAAATGATAGGGATTTGTGCAGTGTCACTGTTTTCTTTGAGAAGATTAAGGACATCATAGCCGTCCATCTCAGGCATCTGAACATCCAAAAGAATCAAATCCGGCATGGGCTCTTGGCTTGCCAGTTCCAATGCCCGCACACCGCTTGTTGCTACTTTAAGAATATAGTCATCTTTGAGTAAAAGAGCCAAAGCTTGGGCGTTGGTTGGAACATCATCCACGATCAGTATGACTGCTTTATTTTCCATTTTCTACTCCAATTCTGCCATAATGGTTTCCAAAAGCGCAAGAGCTTCTGACGTATCAAACCGGTCGATGTGACTTTTGAGTGCATTCATACGCACCGTAAATACTTCATCGGCATATTCACCAAAAATATTCAATGCATCGGTGTCGATAAAACTGCCGTTTTCAATCTCTTTTTTAAGATTTTGCAGTTTGATCGCCATTTGCAGCGGATCAAGCCGTTTTTTTCGTTCAAGAGGTTTAGCATTTTGTGTGAGTTCTTTTTCAAACAGCGCGCATACTTCCTGCATCGCTTTTTCCAAATTCACATACCCCTCTTTGAGAACACTCTTATCTCCGTTTTTTGCTGCAAACTCGATCATTTTAGCCAATGCTTTGAGCTGTTGAGCAGAAACATTCCCGGCAGAGCCTTTGATGGAGTGCGCATGCAGCTGTATGGAGGCCAGATCGCTACTTGCAATCGCCTTCTTAAGTGCCTCTATGAGTTTAGGACCCTCATTTACAAATGACTGCATGATTTTTTGTAAAAGCTCTTTTTTGCCTCCCAACCGCTTAAGTGCATCGGCCTCATCCCAAACTTTGAACGCTTGTGGCTCATCTTCTGTTGCATCGATACGGGAGCGATGTTCTCGAATAACCGGACTTGTCTGAATCTCTCCATGAAGCCATTTAATTAACGTCGCTTTTAACATGGTGAGATTAATCGGTTTGCTCACATAATCGCTCATTCCCGAAATAAGACATTTTTCACGGTCGCCCGCCATCGCGTTCGCCGTCATTGCAACAATCGGAACTTCCTTGTATCTCTCTCCTGCTTGTCCCTCTCGAATGGCCGTTGATGCTGCATACCCATCCATCTCCGGCATCTGACAATCCATCAAAATGAGGCTATACGGTACAGTTTCCAATGCCAGCTGCATTGCTTCAAGTGCTTCAAGACCATTATTGGCAACATCAGCTTGCAAACCGATCATTTCCAACATCCCCTGCGCTACGATTTGGTTGGTAGGATTGTCTTCTACGAGTAAAATGCGTACATTTGAAGGCCATATTACCTCTGAATAATCGTCTTGAAGTGTTCCTAAATAATCTTTGGTCACCAACGGATTCGCACCCTCCAGTGCTGCTCCATCATCAAAGAGGATTTTGAGCGCTTTTAGCAAATCTTTGGCCGTAGTGGGTTTGGCAAAAAAAGCATCAAATCCTATTTGGGCAAACCGTTTGGCATCATTACGTGCCCCAAGCGACGTCATCATCACCATTTTCATCCCATCGCACTGCGGAACGTTACGTATTTCTGTGCCAAGATCTGCTCCGTCCATGTTGGGCATCTGCATGTCTAACAATGCTACATCGTAGGGAGGAACATGCCCTTGGCTTATGCGTATTTGGCAGTAATCAAAGGCGATGATCGGATCTTCAGCCTCATACACTTCCATCCCCCACTGTTCGAGCTGTGCACGTACAATGGCGCGGTTTGTTTCATTATCGTCCACTACCAGTACCGACTTTCCTTCTACGGATGCGCTTGGAATAGCCAAGTTAGAGATTTCTCCCAGCTCTACTGCGATATCCACATGAAACGTACTCCCCTCATACTCAACACTCGTAATCCAAATTGTCCCGTCCATCAACTCACACAGTTTTTTGACAATAGCAAGACCCAGTCCCGTTCCGCCGTATTTACGGGTAGTTGTGTTGTCTGCTTGAGAAAACGACTGAAAAAGATGATCAATTTTATCCGCCGCAATTCCGATCCCGCTGTCACGCACATCAATGCGCAACCGCCCATGATGTTCATCCACCTCATCGAGCATAACGGTGATGAGGATTTCCCCTCTGTGGGTAAATTTCACTGCATTTCCGACAAGATTGGTCAATATCTGACGCAGCCTTCCGGGATCGGCAATAATCGAGGTACGTCTGAGACGGGTAGTATCGAGTATCAGCTCCAACCCTTTTTCCTGTGCTCTAAAGGCGATTGCTTCGACAAATTCCCCTAATTCGTCGCGCAAGTTAAACTCAATCATTTCAAGCTGCATTTTGCCGGCTTCGACTTTGGAGAAATCGAGAATATCATTGATAAGTCCCAACAGAGAAGTCGCACTGTTGGAGGCCACCCGTATCTGATGGCGCTGCGTTTCATCCAAATTTGAATGGGATAAAAGCCCCAACATCCCCAATACCCCATTCATCGGAGTACGTATTTCATGACTCATCGTTGCTAAAAATTCTGATTTGACCCGCACAGAAGATTCGGCTAACTCTTTGGCTTCTATGAGCTGTTCTTGAATCTTCTTTCGTTCCGTAATATCCGTGCGTATCGCAATGTAGCTTTGAGGTTTTCCATTCTCTCCCATAAAAGGGACAATGGTGGTGTCAACCCAATAAAAATGTCCATCTTTAGCGACATTGCATACTTCTCCATGCCATATATCCCCATGGCTCACCGTGTGGTACATCTCTTTCCAAAACTCTACCGTGTGCACTCCTGAATTGAGAATACGGTGGTTTTTTCCCAAAAGCTCATCGCTCTTATATCCGCTGATCTCTTCAAATTTCGAGTTCACAAAAGTAATCGTTCCCTGCACATCAGTAATCGCTACAATCGAATGCGCATCGAGTGCGTATTTTTGTTCTTTAAGCTCATCGAGTGTTTTTTGTGTTTTTTGCGCCAAATAATTCAACTTCTCTTCATCAAATTCTTGCTTTTCCATAAGAGCGTTAAATACGGACCCAAACTCTCCGATCTCATTCCCCTCAGCGAGATCGACTCGAATTCTTTTCTTTCCACCCATGTATTTCAAACTCGCATCCGAGAGTTCACGGATAGGCTTCGTAATGCGGCGTGCAATCATTATTGCCGCCATAATGACCGCTAATACCGCCATGGTCATAAACAATGCAATTGTTTTTACCAAATGGTTGGGCTCTTTCATAATCTGCGCTTCATCTACTTCACTGATATAGCTCCATTTGACCCCCATTATCTCAATGTGATGATGTTGTCCCAGCACTTTGTTGCCATCGGGTCCGACATACAATATCGCCCCCTCTTCCATCGTATCTGAAAATTTTTGGCTCATAACATGTTCATCATACCAGTTCCAAAATACGCGAGAGCTGATCCGTTTCTCTAGCACTTCATTGGGATTTGTCCGTTTACTGCGCAACAATCCGTCTTCACCCACCAAATAACCGTAAAACCCATTATGATTTTCACTAATACCCTCTAAAAAAGCATTCATATTCAGCTGTAACGCCAGCACCCCAATCATCTCTCCCGAGGGCGCATACATAGGTGCCGTCATAAACCCGGCAATAATTCCCTTCGAGGGGGCATAATGTTCAATGTCAGAAAAATGGATCTGCCCATCATTGAGTGTTTCTCGAAATGCTTTGGCAAAACGGGTAGATGCGTAAGGACCGCTTTGTAAATTGGTTCCCAAATCGGTCTCTTTTGCTACGGTATAGAGAATATTCCCCTCCATGTCAATCAAAAATACATCGTAAATGTTCTCATAATACGATTTCAGCTTGACCATACGTACAGCCGGTGCACTTTTATCCAACTTTTGATAATCATCACTTTGTACAAAAAGTTCACTTGTACGCCCATTGCGCGTACTCATAAGCTGACGCAAAAAATCTTGCCGATCAGGCGATTGCGCCCAGTAGCTCAAATCTTTTTTGATTTCAGCAAAGTGTCCTTCTAATCTTTTGGCTTCAGTTAAGGCACGTTCCTCGAGCTTAACTTCTTGCATCCTCATAATACTTTTAAACGTTTGATCGTATACGTACCATGAAACTGCCAACAACGGAACAAGAGAGAGGAGAATAAACCAACGCAATAAAACGGAACCGATCGAACGGAAATTTTGTCGCAGCTTCATGGGATGAGCCCTTGTGTAGGGAAATGACTTTTTTCCAACTGCTGCAACATTGTCGCGGTTAATTTATGATCGTCCGTCCATTGGATATTCTCAACCATTTTTGTAAATTCTTCGTAGCCTACGCTGCCCAAATAAGGTTTAACCGTTTTATAAAACTCTTGTGGGTCGCGATGATACGCTGCGACACCTCGAGCAAAAATACCCCGCAATGCTTTCGTCTGAGCTGCATGGGCAACCGCCATTTTACGAGAGATATAAAAAGCGTCTACTACGAGATAGTGGTCATTTTTAGAACTCGCAATCTCAAAAAAACCCTGCTTTTTGAGCACTGCGTCATTGGGGCTGTACGTAATGGCGATCACAGGTTTATCAGATTTTGTAGTGTTAAGTTTTGCAATCTCGCTTTGGGTTCGATCATAAAAAACAAACTGCTCTTTTGAAAAATTATGGTCCGCCAAAAAATAGTTCAGCATCTCCTCGTTGACCGTATTGTTCTCTAGATAAAGATCAGTTTTTTGTTTTGATTCACGAATTTGAAGAAGCGTTTTATTGGAAAGAATGACATCCCCGCCGTATGAGCGATCATAAATGATAATAGGGATAAGATCGGAATGCTTTTGTTTGAGTCTGTGATATTCGTGCACGGTTCCTGTTACGATATCTGCAGCACCATCGTTGTAACGTTCCAAATTCTCATTGATTGAATCAGACTGCAGCATCTCGATGTTGGCATCTCTGAGCCATCCCATAGCATGCGCATAATACAAAGGAGCAGCGCCGATCCACGTATCAGTAGAAACCACCAGGGGAGGCTTCTCCTGAACCTCAGAACACGAAGAGAGCATCAGCATCGCTAAAACTCCGGCTATCCATACTCTCATTGCCTCTCCTTGCTACCCTACAGATCTGGGCTGTATCGTAATCGTATAATTTCCGGCTACTTGCATTAATAAAAAACGGTGTTTTTTACAATAATTTTTTTCCATTCGTGCCAAAAGAGCTTCGGCTTCTTCTTTTGCATCCCGTGCTGAATCAAAACTTTGAGTATCAACCCCTCCATCGCGCATAAAACAGCGGCAAGGATTTTTTACTTCCACTCGGTATGGCATAATTAACTCCTAAAAATCAAAAATATCGTCAAGATTTTCAGCCGCACTTCCGTGATCAGCATCGTCCATCGTCAAAATACTCTCGATCATTTGCGCATTGGCAATGATAGTATCGTCCATGTAGTTAACACTCACGGCCCCTTCCACAAATATCAGCCGGATCCAACTGCTCAAATCACGCCCAAATGCTGCACACATAGGAGCTAAATCGTATGCTTTAGCCATAAACAGTTCACTATGCGCCATAATGGCATGACCCATCCCAGCGAGTGCTTGACCAATCGGATAACTGTCCGTATATCCTGTTGCAATTTTGCTGATTTGCTGCAGATTGGCACTGATCTCTTCAACCTCGTGCTGTTCAATCTCACCGCCGACGATCAACATCAGAGAGTTCAATTTGCCTACATACTCCTGCAAGTCTATTAAATCTTCTTGATCCATGTAATCGTAGACTTGAATCTTTTCTTGAACTGCACTGTAGGTTGCCGACGTTTGGGCAGCGGCAGAAACTTCTTTCACAATATCAGCCGTTTTTTTCTCTGTTACGATAACCAAGGGCTCCGTTTTTTCAAGGCGCGGTAATCGAACTGAAAATTTGACGTTATCCATTTTATAATCGGTCACGGCAGGATTTTTCATGAGTACAAGCTTGATGATTTTCGGATCAATTGTTTCAATTCCCGTTAGGGTAATATAGATTTTATCAACAGACTCTTCTGTGGTAATTTGAAATCTCGCCCCCACTTTTAACCCCACAGAAGCCAATGCATAGATGGTTCGTACCGCATCGCTCAAATGCTCACAGCGCTCAGCGGAATCCAGAAGATAATATTCCCAAAACTCGGCAAGCTCATCGTCATTTTGTACATAAAAAAGCAATTTTCGGCTGTATGTTTCCTGCGTAAACAAGTTGGTAGGACTGGGATTAAACTGTCTGTGAGCACCGGTACGAGAATCGATTAATGAAAAATAGCTGCCCAACCGTGTCGTAAACACATCGGCATGGATCGGTTTGGAGATGTAGTCCTCTGCCCCATTACGCAATATTTGTCGCTGACGCTCACCATCATCCACTGCCGACACAGCTACAATCATGGTCTTGGCATCGTACGCTCGTATACGCCGTGTCGCTTCGATACCATCCATCTCAGGCATCATAATATCCATCAAGATGAGACTGTAATGTTCCCCCTCCGCCATCATACAAGCTTCCGATCCATTAACCGCTTCATCAATATTTAGGGTTTCACCGCTGTCATGTGCATAATCTTCTAAAAGCGCTCTAAGGAGCATCCGGTTATTTTCATTGTCGTCAACGATTAATATTTTTTTCATACTTTTTATCCCATTCGATTGATTAACATAATCTGGACAACAGCTCTTCTACAAAATAACGGTAATCCTTCACTCCGCGTGAACGCTCCTCATCCAAAACCACAGGCGTTCCTCCTTCAAACTGCTTTGCCAGTTTGATGTCAATCCCAATTCCTGAAAAGAGTTTTTCCTCTCCAAACTGGGTTTTAACTTTGGCTATGGCTTCACGATGCTCAGGGATATGGGCATTGACCATGACAGGAAGTATTCCCACTTCAGGTGTTTTTTGAGCGTTGAGCGATGCATTTTGATAAATAGCACGCACCATCTGACCTACGGCTACTACCCCCAAATGGTGAGGAACAAACGGGATCACGACCGCATCGGCTACCTCAAGGGCGTTTTTAAGCAAGGCATCAAATGTAGGAGGGGTATCGATAATAACATAGTCAAAAAAATCATGGATCATTTCACGGCGAAAGCGATTTTTAAGTACCCCACGCAAATCCCCAAACTCGTATACATCAAAAAACTCCTGCGCAGGGGCAAGCGTGAGCTGGTCATGCACCGTAGGGACAAACGTCTCGCTAAGCGTTCTCCCCACAAAAATCGAATGAACCCCATTGAACTCAGAGCCTTGCGAACCTACGCCCAAAGAGGCATGCCCCTGCGTATCAAAATCGATCAACAATACCGATCCGATTTTCGCCAATTCACACGCGAGATTCACCGCAGTGGTCGTCTTGGCCGATCCACCTTTGCGGTTAGAAACGACGATGGTTTTCATGCCGCCTCATCATGTGGCAGCTCAACCGAATCGATAACCACTACTAACGACTGTTTGTACTCAACAACCCCCCGTGTCCATAAGTGTTGTCCTACTGTTACTGTATGGGCATACGGTTTTATACTGCCCTCATCAAATGCGGTAATGTCTTGGATCGCATCGACTTTAATAGCGAACAACCCTTTTGTATCCCGATAAATGAGAAGCTTTTGAGAACTAAGCACGGGTTCCATCCCTCTGGCATCGGTCATTTTTCGAAAATTAATGACTTTTAGAGTGTTTTCTTGATACGTCATCATTCCGTCAATAAAAGGATGGGCATTGGGTATTGGGGTCAATGAAGGAATTTGATCGATTCGTTCAATGTGGCTCACATCCAATGCGTAATGAGACTCACCGATGGTAAAAATAATAAAATCACTCACGACTTCCCCTTGCATCTTACGCGCAATGCGTTTCGGTTGTTTCAAATCCTTCGCATACTTTTTGATACAATTTGATCTGATCGCCAAAAATAAAACTCGCACCGTATGACTTTTTATACCCTAAGATCAGCTGTAAAACACCCAAATGAATATCATCGCATTCAGTAAAATTCACCATAATCTCAGAGGGTGAAACCATCTGCAAATAATCGCGCAAAGGGACGATTTCATCTTCATAGACGACCCCGCTAAATGTCACCGTATTGTTTTCCATTGCTGTTGCCATTATGCTTTCTCCTTCATCGGCAAAGATACCGATTTAATCACATTCACAAGCCGATCACCCAGCTCAACTATTCCCTCTATTTCGACGAAATCTCCATTGGCTTCAAGCCTGTCAACGTGTTTAAGCGTCGAACAATCAAGACTTTTAATGTCCTCTATCTGATCCACTTTTATCCCGAAAAATGCGTTTGGTGTTTGATAAATCAACAGCTTTTGTGACTTGCTTCCCGCACTCTCCTCATAGGGTTCCATCCCCATCATTGCGCGAAAACTCACCACTTTTATCACACGGTTTTCATAGGACATCATCCCCTCAACCATAGGGTGCGCATTAGGGATAGCGGTAACCTGCGGAACTTGAATAATCCTCTGTATCGATGCAACACCAAGAGCATAATAGTTATCGCCTATCGTAAAGACAATGTAATCGTCCATATTGATTCCTTTATTTAACTCACCTTGCGATGATCGCTTTTAAGTACCGTAGAAATGCCTAAAATTCCTATCGGATCAATCGCCATAATAATCTGGCCATTACCAAGCAATGCCGTACCGCTGAAGATAGGATGCCCTTCCATGATCCCCTCAAGAGGTTTTTGAACCACATCCAGCTGTCCTAATAACTCGTTGACAACGACTGCGAGGAGATTGCCTTTGATGTTGAGCACGACGACCGGAAGCGCTTTGTTTGCCAACGCCTCTTCATCCAGCATATTTTTTGCAAACAAGAGAGGTATCACTTCGCCGCGCAGATAAATAAACGGTTCATTTTGCAAATATTCGATTTGAGAATGCTCGATTTTAACCGTCTCTGAAACAGAATCCATCGGAAATCCGTAATGAACTTTGCTCATGGTAACATGAAGCAATGACGTAACCGCAAGCGATACAGGGATCGAGAGATAAATCGTTGTTCCTTGATTAGGCACCGTCTTGATTCGAATTGTTCCGCCAAATCCTTCGATGGATTTGCGTACCACATCCATACCGACACCGCGTCCACTGTATTCACTGATCGTTTCTGCAGTTGAAAGTCCCGGCAGCATGACCAATGCCGCTTTCTCATCATCGCTCATTGCCTCAATTTGATCAAGGGTTAAGAGCTCTTTTTCCAGTACTTTTTGAACGACGCGATCAATGTTGATCCCAGCGCCGTCATCACGTATCTCTATGATGATTTTGTCCGATTGGGCATAGGCATTAAGGGTGATATGCCCTTCGGGATCTTTGCCTTTTTGAACTCGGACATCGGGCATTTCTATCCCATGATCCAGAGAGTTACGCATAATATGAATCATTGGATCAGCGAGCATTTCAATCATGTTTTTGTCAAGCTTGGTTTCGCCTCCGTCCATGCTTAATGTTACTTTTTTATTCATATTTTTAGAAATATCACGCACCAATTTCGGATAGCGGTCAAACACATAGGAAATCGGAAGCATCCGCATGGACATAATCAAATCCTGCAATTGCTCGGCAAGACGGTTGATAAACGTGTATTTTTCCATGATTGCCCGTTTGATCACTTCCCCCGTCATTTTATGAACCCCATCCGCCAAATACGGAAGGGAGTTTTTGGCCACCAACAACTCACCGACAACGTTCATCAAATGGTCAATCGACTCTTGATCAACTTTGACCGTTTTACCAATGACCCCTTTTTTACTGCCGGCAGCTTGGTTGTCCAATTCGACTTTTTCAACCACACCCGACACAACAGGAATGACTTCAGAGACAACCGCAACAGGCTCCTGATACGTTTTGATCACCGCAGGTTCCACAGCTATGGCAACGGGTTGCGGCACAATAGCAACTTCTTGAACCGCAACCGGTTCTTGCACGCCGCTCTCCTCTCCACTGATCTCACTGCGCAGCCACGCCATCATCTCTTCTTTGGATCCGAAGCTGTTTGGAGAAATGTACCCCTTGAGGTTGTTTTCCAAAATGAACAATACGCGCTGCATTGACGCATCATCATCGACCATTTCCAGAGTCTGAAGCTGTTGCGTCAATATCGCTTTGAGCTGAGTACGCTCTACCTCATTCATCTCTCTCATCTCAGACGTAACCGGTGCACTTGCGACATTCACCGACGGCTCTTCATATGCGGCATTGTATTGATAAACATTCCCTTGCGGCAGCTGAGCAAAAAATGATTTCAAGGAAACCAAATCTGTATCCGTTACCGTATTTAAAAGATCATCTAAACGTCGAAGCTGAACACTTTGAAGCGTATCTCGACCGATCAACGGCAACGTATTATTGATCTTTTCACGGATGGCAAAACGGTTTAAGGTATCAATCTCTGCGGCACATTCACTTGAAAGCTCTTTGAGCACATCCAATGCGTGGCCCGCTTCTCCTTCGTTGATCTGCAACAAAGCGGCAATATCAAGAGGGAGGAAGGTAAGCTCATCGACAAAGTTAAACAGCGCATCGCTAATCTCTTCATACGTTGCATAAACAAAAGCCGTCATACTCAAACGCAGAAGTAATCCCTCAGGATCATCAAAGCCAGAGAGAAGCGCTTTTGACGCATTGTCACTCATACACGAGTGAACCCCCAAAACTTTATCTGCAAGGAGAGAGAGTGTGTACACCGGATCATTTCCATACACCATGCACGACTCATCCAAATCAAATACGATCGCGTACAGTTGTTCTTTTGCACAGAAATCCTCATCAATACTCTCTATCTTCAAAGGGAGCGTTTGCCCAAACTGTCGTAAAAACGGCATTGGAATATTAACAATACGTTCAACATCGTTTGCCAATCGAAACGGACACGACCAAGTATGAACTTCAATCGTTTTGCCCATTAATGCACTGAGTTCAGATGCAATCTCATCGATGCGTGATTCGTCCGCTTCCACAATGTCGCCACACTCTTCAGCAGCTTCAATAAGATTAACAACCTCATCAAATGCGTTAAAAAGGGATTCAATCATGACCGGTCTAAATTCCAGCTTGCCCGAACGAAGCATGTCAAGTAAATCTTCGGCATGGTGGGTAATACGCTTAACAGCTTCAAATCCAACGATTCCTGAGCCCCCCTTGAGGGTGTGTGCGGCACGGAAAACAGAGTTCAAAAGCTCGGGATCATCTCCGCCGATGTTTTCAATATTTTGATCGATAAAAGCCAAATTTTCTCGGGCTTCCAGTAAAAATTGTTCGAGTAGAGGATTCATAAATTGTCCTTGATTTAAACTTTTAACAAGAGCTGAAGATACCCTTTGAGAGCATCGGGTTTGATCGGTTTGGTTTCGAAAAGATTCGCACCTACCTTGAACGCTTCAAGCTTGTCCGTTGCCTCTACTTGCGTCGTAATCATAATCACCGGAGTAAAACGGCGTGCCGGCTGTTTACGCAGTTCACTCACAAAAGAGTAGCCGTCCATAACCGGCATGTTCACATCCACAAGATACAAATCCACATTGTTGTCCAGCGATTTTTCCAACGCTTCCATTCCATTTTCAGCTTCAAGCACTTCTACGCCCAAATCTTTGAGAATCGAGCCGTGATAGCTCCGCACTGTTTTTGAATCATCTACTACCATTACTGTTGCCATCTCATGCTCCTAAAAAAACTCTATTCCGTCATCATCGTCTTCACGATTTACTTTGCCGCTAAACGCACAATGTTTCTCTTTTGCTCTCTCAAGCGCATCCGTCAATTTCCCCTGCATTTTTTCAATGCTGTGTGCGGCAAGCGCATCGTCTTCACTGAAAGCATGGATAAAATACTGCATATGTTCCTGCGCACTTTCAATGGCTTCTATAGTCGCGCTTAGCTGCTGTGCAATAATGTCTTGATATTGCATCGCTTCGAGTGTTTCATCGTCGACGGTTAAACCGTTTTTGTCGAGAAAGCGAACAAATCGCAACTGCGCTTCTTGCGTTAAACCGATGGTTTCACGTTCTACGGTTTTAACATGTTCCAGTAGTCCATCAAGGGTATGTAGGAATTGCATCGTGTTTGACTTATGCTAAGCGCAATACTCGAGAAATCGCCTGCTTGAGCTGTGCCGGGTTAAACGGCTTCACCACCCAACCTGTCAGCCCAAGCGCTTTTCCCTGCGCTTTTAACTCATCACGCGTTTCGGTTGTGAGCATTAACACGGGAGTGCGCGCCGTGCTTGGTACCGCACGAAGCCCCTGTAAAAACTCAAATCCGTTCATCACCGGCATGTTCATATCCGTAATGATCAAATCCGGAACCATACCGCCTTTGATCTCATTGAGTGCATCCACTGCAGACAAGTATTGTTTGACGGTAATGGGCATCGAATCGGTGACCATCCGTGTGGAAGCTAAAGCGGTTTCGCTGTCGTCGACAAATATTACTAATGGCATGTTGTTTCTCCTGTATTATGATTATTTTTGATAAATTAACGTGGAATCGATTTTTTTCGCTTTAAACACCGAGGTGATACGACTCATGTATTCAGCATGACCCAACAACACGTAACCGCCTGGATTAAGCATATCGTAAAAGGTCATTGCAACTTCTTTTCGGCTGGCATCATCAAAATAGATGAGCATATTACGCGAAAAAATAACGTCAAATTTTCCCAGCGAACGCATATCCGCACGATCGAAAATATTGGCCAATTTAAAATCAACGGTTCCGACCAAATCATCAATCAAATCGTAACCCAATGGGCGCTTTTTAAAATATTTAGCCAATGCACCTGCCGGTATCGCATGAACAGAGCGATCTGAATATTTACCCAGTTTTGCTTTTTCAATGACGGTACTGTCGATGTCAATCCCTACGACTTCAATATCCCGCTCTTCGACAATACGTCCCTCTTCGAGTATGTGTAAAATCATCGAATAAGGTTCTTCTCCCGTCGAGCTTGGAGCCGAAAGGATCCGCAAAGGTTGCCCTTTGGGCTTCATCTGATGCAACTCGGGTAAAATCCGATCAACCAATACTTCAAATTGCTCTTTTTCTCGATAAAAATAGGTTTCATTGACCGTCATACCGTTTACCAACGCCTGAAACTCTGCACCATCTTTATCATCAAAGCGCAAGGTATAAAAATATTTGCGAAACGAATCGGCACCGATCACTTTGCATCGCGTTTCTATGTATTTTGAAAGCTTGTCAAAATGTTTGTCAAGCTCTAAATAAATCCCTGTTTTACGGTAAATATAATCGGTCATTTTATAGAAATTTTCTTCTGACAAAAGTGCTTCCACTGCCTTACCCCCGAATACAACGAATGGCATTGTCGATTGCAAAATCGACATAGGCATCGTGAAACCGGTCTTTGACCGTTTCCAGCAGGGGGATATCCCCCAATTCCCCGATCTCTGCTAAATAATCAACCGCCGTCATCGCCACATTAATATCAATCTCTTTTTCAAGAAGTTCGACGAGCATATCACGCGATTGGGCAAAATTAACATCTCCCAAAACGTTGATCGCAAAAATACGTAAATCGCGATCATCCCCAATGAGAAACTTCACAATGTAATATTTAATCGCATCCCCATAACTTTGCAACGTTGTGATCCCCAGATTGCGGATATACGCATTGCGCACTTTTAGCAATCCCATAATCGATTCGATCGGTGCACGACTCCCATCCATTTTAGAGAGCGTCGAGGCAATCTTTGTAGCCATATCTTTGTGCACATAAGGGCTGTCCTTCAAAATCCGAACCAACTCTTCCCCTCCGCCATCGAACATTTCAATTTGTTCAATCGCGTAGCCTTGCTCATCAAACTTTTCATCGTTTGCATGATAGTACGCTACGGCTTCTTCAAGCGTTGAAAATTGTGGGAATTTTTCAATAACTTGCGCTGTATGTTGTTTAATAAGTGCCATCACTTAATCCTTAGCGTAATGTTTGAAGCGCTCTAACGATCTTCGGAAAAGGGAGCTGCTGAGATACCCCTCCGCGATCGTAGGCTTCTTTAGGCATCCCGTAAACCGTTGCCGTCTCTTCGCTTTCACCAAAAGTGAATCCGCCCGCTTTTTTAATGGCGACCATACCATTTGCCCCATCATCACCAATCCCCGTCAACAAAACACCCACAATCTGATCTCCAGAAAACACTTTGAGCGCGCTCAAAAACATCTCATCCACACTGGGCTGAAAGAAACGGGGGCCTTTATTTTTTTCTTCTCGAATCACGACTCTACCCGTCACTTTTTTGGCAAAATGCATGTGAACCCCGCCGCGTGCGAGATAAATATTGCCGGGGTAAAGTTCCATATGATCTTTTGCTTCGATGACGGGCAACGTACTGTTTTTATCCAATCGTGTCGCAAATGCAGCGGTAAATTGCTCAGGCATGTGCTGAACAACACACACGGCATACTCAAACGATGCAGGCAACGCCGTACAAATTTGTTCAATCAGTCCAGGACCGCCCGTAGAAGCGCCGATCAATAATATTTTTGTTACCTCTGCGGTGGATTTATTTTCCGCTCTGACTGTTTCACGTACGCTCTGCGGACGCTCACGCACAACACTGCGACGGGTCATCGTTTTCAAGCGTCTTGGCGGAATGCGGCTCAGTGACTTTACCTTTTGAACAATATCTTCTGAGTTTTCACTTCTTCCCACATTCATTGTCCCGGGTTTGGCAATATAATCAACAGCACCCGCATCAAGCGCTTCCATCGTTATTCTTGCGCTCTCGGTTGTCAGAGAGCTGATCATCAAAATCGGCGTCGGGCGTATCTCCATGATTTTTTTAACGGCGGTGATCCCATCCATAATGGGCATATTGATATCCATCGTAATAACATCGTATTGACTGGCAGTTGCTTTTTCAACGGCTTCGGCACCATTACGAGCTGTATCAATCTCAAACCCTAGTTCGGCTACTATCTCTGTTATTTGTTTGCGTACCAATGCCGAATCATCCGCTATGAGTATTCTTTTCATGCAGCACCTTCGAGCAGTTGTGAAATATCACGATTAAACAGCAATACCAGCCGTTTTCCCTCATCCAAATGAATCACATTGGAGAAAAGCCCATCAGCGCTCTCTTCCTCACGCATTTGTGCCGGATCCACGGAGAGAACATCGCTCACGGTATTCACGAAAAATCCGATCCGACCCTTGGGCGCATGGCAAATAATAATTTTTTGCTCTCCGTGCGTTGGGGCACTGATCCCCAAACGTTTATGCAACGAACCGATGGTTACAATCTGCCCTCGTATGTTGATGATCCCATCCACCATCTCAGCAGCGTTAGCAACAGGGGTGACCGGTGTCATGTCGATGATTTCCGCAACCTCTTCGATGCTAAAAGCGTACTCTTCGCTCCCGAGTTTAAAAATAACCACTTCAACCATTTGAACCGTATTTTCATTGACCGCAGAGATATCATTGCTAACCACAATATCACTGTTACGCTCCAACAACGACTCTACCGCACTGTTATCAATCAGGGAAATAAGCTTATCTCCATTGCGGATCACTCCGGCAATGCGGTTGTCATCTTGACTTCCGCCCATCGCATCAATGTCACTCTTTGAAAACTCATGGATGTCCACAATCTCATCAATCATCAATCCTAATGTTTTATTGTGCATCTGGACGATCATAATGCGATTTTTGTCACTTACTTGAGGTTCAAATCCATAATAACAACGTAAATCCGCCACGACGACAAGCTCCTCGCGTAAAGACATCATTCCGATGATCTCTTCGTTTGAACCGGCCATCGCCGTAATATGAATGTCCGTACTGAGGATCTCTCGCAGATCATCTATGGGGAGAGCGTACTCTTCTAACCCCATTTTAAATACGAGATAACGGCTTATGTCATTCTCTTGCATCAACGTCGCAGCAGCATAGCTATTTTTTTCGGACACCGCTTGAGCCTCTACTTTAACCCTGCGAATGGCCCCGATAACGTGCTCCAAACTAACAATCTGAATCAGAGAGTCTTCATGATGCACGATCGCAACAATCGCCTCATCCTGAACATCCAGATATTCGATTTTTTCTTGGTCAATACTCAGCGAAACCGTTACCTCGTCTACGAGCAACGCCAATGCGCTCATCTCCTCATTCAGGGTAATAACCCGACTGCCCTGATTTTGCTCACGGCATGGCTTTAATCCCAACAAAAGATTAAAGTCCAACACCGTCACAATACCTCCGCCTACGGCGCATAAGCCGCGTACTTCTGGCGGGCTGAGCGCCAACGAAGTAATATCCGGAACACGAAGAATTTGACCGATCAACGCAGTAGAAATACCAAACGAGACCTCATTGTGACGAATAATCAAAATTTCTTCGATAAGCATAGAATTATCCCTGTTGAAGTTCATCAGCCATAACCGCGAGCTCTTCAACTCCATCACCGATATGGCTCACCGTTTCAATAATCAACTCACTCGCTTTGCGAGATTCCTGTGCATTACGTGCTGAAAGCTCAACCGCTTTTTGAATCTCGCTAATACCGATCAGTCCTTGATTAAGCCCCTCGATGTTTTGGTCATTAATCGTTTTGAGTCCCGTAAATCGGTCTAACAGATCAATCAACATGGTCGTAATTTTATCAATCTCATGGATAAGGGTGCTGATCTGTTCTTTTTCACCCTCTTGATTAACAAGCAATTTAAGCCAATCGGTACGAACCGTGTCAATCTCCGCATTCATCGATTCGATGGTATCGTTAATTTTTTCCGTATTGGACTCAGAATCTTTCGCCAAGTTACGGATATCCGCACTAACAACAGCAAATCCTTTACCAAAATCACCTGCACGCGCCGCTTCAATCGAACCGCTGATCGCCAACATGTTGAGCTGAATAATACTGTTAGAGATACTGCCGACCGTTTTGTCTACATTGCGTGTCTCTTTGACAATCACATCAAGTTCACTGCTCGCACTGCTTCCCTCGGCCATCGAATTTGCAAAATCTTGGCTGATTCCATTCATCTGCCCTTTGACATCCGCAAACGATGTTTTCAGCAAGTCGAAGTTACGGCGTGCAATTTCGATCAGCTTGCTGATGTCTTTGGACGCAGAAAGCCCGCTTTCAAACAACTCTTTGTTCAAAATCGCGCTTTGGTTTGTTGCTTGTGAAGAGGCTTCGATTTGATTTAGACCGCTCGTTACTTCTTTGAGTGAGTTTTGGATGTCATCCATACTAGAGCTGATGGCATCGGCAGATGCCGCAATCTCTTCCGCCGATTTCATCGTGTCAGTTGAAAACTTCAACTCCTCAGAAAGGTTATTGAGTTCTTTGATATCTTCTTCGGTTTGGACCAATGAGTTGGACTGCATTTCGATACTGTTGAGCGTTCGCTCTACCGATTTTGCAATTTCGCTCGAAGCGTCTGCAATCTCTTTGGATCCGTCATTGATCTGCACAACCGACTGCCCGAGGCTTTGGGTATAGCTGCTCATATTACGTGCCGCTTCTACGGAATAAACCGCGATTTTAGTAAGCTCTTCCATTTTGAAACTAAGTGCCGATCCGCGTCCGCCTGTTTGTTCAATAATACCCGTTGTACTGGTAATGCTTTGGATAATATTATCGATGCTCTCTTGGATTTTATTGACCAAATTCGAAATAAAATCGGCATTTTTTTCAGACTCGCCTGCAAGTGCTCTGGTCTCATCCGCAACAACAGCAAATCCTTTTCCATGCTCTTTTGCACGGCTGGCTTCGATGGCTGCATTGAGCGCTAGGAGATTCGTCTGATCGGCAATTTTGGCAATAAATCCAACCGCTTCTCCGATATTTTCAGAAGAAATTTTGAGCTCTTCCGATTTTTTAGAAGAGGTTTTAGCCACATTGACCGCTTGTGCCATACGCGCAACAGAAGTATTGATCGTTCCAACGGCACCCATAATATTATCGCCCGTAACAAGGGTTGAAGAGATCACCGTATCAATGCTCGTCGTCATCCGTCCGATATTGGAGTTGATAGCACGTACGTTCTTGAGCGCTTGCTCACTTGCCCCGCTGTTCTCTTCTGCCGCTGTCGCGATTTGTTCCATTGAACTCTTCAACTGTTCAATCGCACTGACGCTCTCTTGCGCATTACCCAAAATAGTCGTTGCCACGCCGGCGATGCTCTCTGATATTTGCTGCTGTTTTGCCAACGTACGCTGACGTCGTTTGTCTGGACTAACACTCCCTACTGCTGCGGGTGCATGCTCTGTTCGTCTTACTAGTGCCATAGTTTCTCCTTAATCCAGTGTCGCGTAGAGCGCTTCTGCTTTTTTGATATCTTCACGTGATGGTTTGATACGGATGGATACATACTTCACATTTCCATTTTTATCGGTTGAACGCAAAACGGTGGCATAGACCCAATAAAAGCCTCCTCCCTTACGGGCATTTTTAACATACCCTGTCCAAAACCCTTTGCTTTGAACATCGTCCCAAAGTGATCGGAATGCCGCTCGAGGCATATCAGGATGACGAACCACATTGTGCGGCTGACCCAGCAAATCTTCTCGTTTCCAACCGGCAATTTTCAAAAAAGCATCGTTCGAATACGTTACATTCCCTTTTTCATCTGTCTCTGACAATAGGTATAAATCATCATACAACACTTCGCCGTCGTCTAAAAACGTCAACCCTTCAATATTGGGTGTATCATCCGTTCTTGCCATTGCTTACCCCTTCAGTTAAAACCTTAATAATGGGGTAGAATAGCGCTTAGTATCTAAAATTGAACTTAGTTATCATAAAAAATTATCCCTATTTCCGCACTTTCTTTACATTGGTAACAGCTAAAAAATATTATACTTTTTATCAAAAAAGAAGTCCCCACTATGAAATCACTATTGATACTTTGTTTATCCCTCTTCTGGGCATTTGCCTACGATGTCGGCAATGGCAAAAGCCTGATTGTAACGCTGGACAATTCTCATGGGATTTTAGAACTCAACGATCGCAACATCACCGTCTTGCCCCATCCCGTACATCCGAACAAAGGGTTTGCGATCATCCCCATCGATTACTATGAACCCCCTCGCCTCATCAATGGCCACTGGAATAACGGTAAAGAGCACATCGGCATGGAGATCAATATCACCTGTGCCGCATATCCCACCGAAATCCTCAGTGTTGACAATGCCAAAGTGTGCCCCCCTCCCGAAGCCCTCCAACGCATTGCCGATGAGAAAGCCGAAGCCGAACGTATCTACAAACACATAACACCCGAGCGTTATTGGAACAAACCGTTTGTTCGTCCTATTGACTCCATTACCACGAGTGAATACGGTTCTGCACGTACCTATAACGGTGTTTTAAAAAGTTACCACGGAGGAGTTGATTTTAGAGCCAAAAGTCCGCTACCGATCCTTGCTTCCAATGACGGAGTCGTCGTCTTAGCCAAAGACCGTTATTACGCAGGGGGAACCATTATCATCGATCATGGCGAAGGAGTGTACAGCTGTTATTTTCACCTGAGCCAATTTAATGTCAAAGTGGGAGATCCCGTAACGCAGGGACAAAACATTGCACTCAGCGGAGCAACAGGGCGTATTACCGGACCTCATTTGCATTTTGGCTTTATGATACAGGGGATTCAAAGCGATCCGATGGATTTTATGGCACAAATTGAAACGCTTTTTGCACAATCCACTCGAATGGTTCACAACAGCGCACAATAATAAATACATGAAATTATCATTTCTATTAGGTATAATTGGCGATAAAAATCAAATTAAATACAAACATAGTAGGTCTCTATCATGAACAAAAGACACACTTTTCTCCTATGGTTGGGAATAGTATTGCTTCCCACTTGCCTCTTTGGCAAATTTTTAGAAGACGTTACTTTGCAGCTGCGATGGCTTCATCAGTTTCAATTTGCCGGATATTACATGGCAAAAGAAAAAGGGTACTATCGGGATGCAGGTCTCAATGTCACCATTTTAGAAGCCAACGATCAGCATCCGCACCCTGTTGAAGAGGTCGTTTCGGGTCGCGCGCAATACGGCATAGGAAATGCCGGACTCATTAATGAGCGGCAAAACGGTAAACCCGTCGTGGCACTGGCAGCACTGTTTCAAATGTCTCCCAATGTCTGGATCCTCCGAAAAGATTCAGGAGTCTCTACCATAATAGAATTGGCTACAAAACGGCTGATGATGACCAAAAACATCGAAAATACGGAACTCATGGCCCTCTTTAAAAATGAGGGGATAGATATAAACAAACTCAATCTTATAGAGAGCAGTTTTAACATTGATGATTTAATCCAAGGTAAAGTCGACGCCTACAATGGCTACGCTACCAATGAACCCTACTATCTCAAACAGCAGGGGATCGAATACACTACCATCGATCCGCGCAAGTACGGTGTTGATTTTTACAGCGACTGTCTCTTTACCAGCGATGCAGAGCTTTCCAAAAATCCTGAACGTGTCAAAGCATTCCGAGAAGCGAGTTTGCGCGGATGGGCCTATGCACTTGCACATCCCCAAGAGGCCATTGACATTATCCTGCGCGATTATTCGCAAGCCAAAACACGTGAACATCTCCGTTTTGAAGCCGATGCCATCCGCCATCTCATGGAGCCCGAACTCATCGAAATCGGTCACATGAATCCTGCTCGCTGGGAATACATTGCTAAAACTTACCATCAATTAGGATTCAGTTCATCTGCTGCCATTCCAAAAGGGTTTATCTACAATCCTCATTCATTCAAAGACAATACATGGCTCTATTATTCACTGGCCGCAGCCTTGACCGTACTGAGTCTTATCGTAGTGATCACAGGATACATTTACCGACTCAATTGCAAAATCAAAGAACAGTCCGTCCGTGATCCACTCACGGGTGTCTATAACCGCCGTTATTTGGATGAAACACTTCCTAGAGAAATGGCGCGTGCCCATCGTGAATTTACCCCTTTGTCAATCGTCATGGTCGATTTGGATCACTTCAAAGAGATCAACGATACCTATGGGCATACAGCAGGAGATGAAGTGATAAAAAGAATAACGGCAAGCCTCGTTGCCTCCATCCGCCAAAATGACTTTGTCTGCCGCTTTGGCGGCGAAGAATTTATCATTGTCATGCCGGGGATGGAAGCCCAACAAGCCTATGAACGAATGGAAATCTGCCGTAAAGAGATCGAACGCACCATAACTCTTTACAATAACAAAAAGATTTCAGTCACCATTTCAGGAGGAATTTCCTCCTATGAACCCCACCATACAACGCAAGAAGAACTGATAAAAATGGCCGATAATGCCCTCTATTACAGTAAAATAAACGGTAGAAACCAGATTAAAATTCACTTCAAAGAAGCACAATGAAACGACTTTTACTCACATCCACTCTGCTGGCATCGCACCTGTATGCTTTTTCAGCGACCGACATTCAGTACCTTTACGGCAATTTCGAGGGACCTACATTTTTGGATACCCAACACGGTGCCAAGCAAACTGTAACTGCCGAACACTACCGGACATGGGATTATGGTGATCTTTTCATGTTTGCCGATTATGCCTATGCCAAAGAGGGATTGCAGTTTACCAATCTAAAAAATGACCTTTACGGTGAGATATCTCCCCGACTCAGCCTCAATAAACTGACAAATGTTTCGACATCCGATGGAATCGTCAAAGAGTGGTATGCCGCAGCTCAATACAATCGTTCGGATACCTACCATGCATGGCTGTATGGAGTGGGAACCGATTTGAATCTTCCGAAATTTACCGTATTTAGCCTCAACCTTTACCGAAAAATACACAACATCGGCGAAGATACCTATCAGCTATCAGCGAACTATTATCTCCCCTTGATGGATCGATGGCATTTTGAAGGATTCAGCGATTGGACAACCATCGACTTTCTAACACAAAATCAGCTCTTGTTTGATCTTGCTCCCTCAGTGGGAATAACGGCAGGAAAATTAGAAGTGGGTACCGAGTGGCACTACTATCACGAAAACACGTACCATACAGATAATGATGTCTTTCAGGCAATGATCAAATACAGCTGGTAGAAAGACACCTTAGTCTTTCTTAAAAACCGCCCATGCAAAACCGCCCAGTCCTATGATCACTACGACCACCAAAAATCCGACTTGAAACCAATCCATCGCTGTCATTGTGTAACCTCATTGAGCTCTTTTTCTTTCAACTGACCGCATGCGGCACTGATGTCTAACCCTTTGGAGTCGCGAATGGTGCACAACACTCCATGCGTTTCCAAATACTCTTTGAACTTGATCATATCGGCTCTGGTGGGACGATCATAAAGGCTCCCCTCATACGGGTTAAAAAAGATGAGATTCACTTTCGCTTTTATCCCATGCAGCAGTTTGACGAGTTTTTTGGCTGAAATCAAATCATCATTTTTATTTTTAATCACCAGATACTCGAACATCACCCGTTTTCGCGTATCTATCGGAAACCGCTTCACCGCATCGATGATCGACGCAATGTTGTAGGCTTTGTTCATTGGGATCAGCTCGCTGCGCAGTTCATCATCAACTGCATGAAGACTGATCGCAATATGAACGCCCAAATCCATTTCACCCAGTTTATCGATTTTCGTACTCAATCCGCTGGTAGATACCGTTTGACGTTTGCCCGAGATACTCAACCCGTCCTCATCTTTGAAAATCGTAATCGCTTTGGCCAAATTATCCAAATTATCCAGAGGCTCACCCATCCCCATATAGACAATGTTAAGGCGTCTATGCGCCGCAAGATTATTGTCTATTTTGACAGCAAGCACTTGTGCCACAATCTCTCCCGCACTCAAATCTCTCGTAAATCCGCCCTTGGCTGTCAAACAAAACGAACAGCCCACTTTGCATCCAACCTGCGTCGAGACACACACGGTAAAACGGGCCTCATGCTCAATGTTTCCCTCGTCATCGTGTGATTCATCTTTCATCTTCAGCCAGACGGTTTCGATCGTTTTTCCATCACGCAGTTCAAATAGGTATTTGATCGTTCCATCACTCGAACACTCTTTGCGCGCAATTTTGAGAGGCATGATGTCGTAGGTATTCGCAAGCTCTTCACGCATTGCTTTAGGAAGATTTTGCATCTGCTCAAAAGTCGTGGCATATTGGTGATAAATCCAGTTCCAAATCTGTTTTGCACGAAACGAAGGTTTCACCATTGAAGAGAGTTCTGCCTTGGTATAGTCCAGCAAACACAACTTACCCACGAAGCATCCCTTTTTCTTCCAAATGCGCTTTGAGCAGCACTTTTGCAAACCCATGATTGGAAATAAAATCCCGATGTGCATGCGTATCACAATAATTGGTGATGCAAAAAACGCCTCCGGCAGGAATCCCAAACACTTGCGCCACCCGCATAACAGCGAAAAACTCCATGTTCTCAATCCCCATCCCAAGCGCTCTCATTTTTTCCATCGCGTGCTCACTCGTCGTTATATAATTTGACGAGTTCACAATAACATCTTTGATCGTATCTGTTTGTGCCGAAATGACATTATCTATCGGTGTATACGCACTATTATCCAAAAATCCTAACTCAATGTTAGCCGCTGTTTTAGATTCAATGATATCATGCATGTTATGTCCGCCATAACTGCCGGCACTGCCGACAAACAGCAAAAACTCAGGCTTTTCTGTCAAACAAATGCGTGTTAAACTCATCGCACTGTCCACCAAGCCAACCCCAATCGGTGTTGCAAAATCAAATGTCTCGTTATTGCCTGCACAAAGAATCATAACCGTACCGCAATACCATTGTCGCGTAAATAGCGTTTGAGATCCATAATATCAATCTCTTTGTAGTGAAAAATGCTCGCAGCCAACGCTGCATCAGCGCCTGACTCAAACGCTTCTTTGATATGTTCCATCGTTCCTGCACCGCCGCTGGCGATAACGGGGACATTGACGGCATGGCTGATTTGCTGTGTAATAGAGAGATCAAAACCGGCTTTCGTACCGTCCGCATCCATTGACGTAAGCAGTATCTCTCCCGCACCGCGATCAACGACCTCTTTTGCCCATTCCAGCGCATTTATCCCCGTATCAACACGACCGCCGTTGAGATAAACATTCCATTGATCACCTGTGCGTTTGACATCAATCGCAACCACGATGCACTGTGCGCCAAATCGTTTGGCACCTTCATCAATAAAAATAGGACGTTTGATCGCCGCAGAATTAATACTCACTTTGTCGCATCCGACATTTAACAGACGATAAATATCATTGAGTTCCCGTATCCCACCCCCAACCGTCAGGGGGATAAACACTTCACGTGCCACTTGTTCAACAATATGAACAATGGTATCGCGCTCTTCATGCGATGCCGTAATGTCCAAAAAAGTAAGCTCATCGGCCCCTTCATCATTGTAACGCTTAGCCACTTCAACAGGATCTCCTGCATCTTTAAGCCCCACAAAATTAACACCCTTAACCACGCGTCCGTCTTTCACGTCCAAACAGGGGATAATCCGTTTAGCGAAATATTCCATACTCTTCCTATCTTCTACTGTAATTCTAATAGTATATCGCCTCTTCACTAATTTCTTTATTTACTTTTATATTTATACTTTATTGGATATACTCTCTAGAATGCAAAACCGTGCCACGATAGCCAAGAAAAGATTTGGCCAGAATTTTTTACGTGACCAAAGTGTTGTTGCCCAAATCATCCAATCGATGCCCCTTACTCCTTACCGTATAGCGGAGATCGGGCCTGGGTTAGGTGATTTAACTAAATTTTTAGTTGATGTCAAAAGTGTCACCGCTTTTGAGGTCGATACCGACTTGTGCAAGCATTTACAGCACCATTTTGCCGATGCCATCGCTACCAATAAACTCACACTCCGATGCGGAGATGTGTTGGAAACTTGGAAGAGTGAGCTTTTGGATGAACCGTATGATTTAGTGGCAAATCTGCCCTATTACATAGCGACGAATATTATTCTAAAAGCCCTCGCTGATCCGGCGTGTAAAAATATGCTTGTCATGATTCAGCGTGAAGTAGCGGAAAAATTCTCCGCTGCACCCAATGAGAGAGCTTTTGGAGCCCTTAGCGTAATAACACAGAGCGTGGCAGATGTTGAAATCGTCCTCCATGTTCCGCCTACTGCGTTTGAACCTGCTCCAAAAGTCGATTCTGCCGTACTGCTCATTCGAAAAACGGCAAATCGTACTGATGAAGAATTTGAGGAAATGCTACGAGTAGCATTTACACAACCTCGCAAAACTCTTTACAAAAATCTCACTTCACGCTACGATGGAACTGTTTTGACTCACGCGTTTACTACGCTGGAGCTTGAACGCACCATCCGACCTCATCAGCTCAGCACCTCTGACTTTCACCGACTCTACGCCCTATTACAATAGTCATTTTTTGACTTAAAAACGGCTAGTATCGATCGTAAAATTTATAATAATACATACCAATTAATCAATAAAGGATTCCCATGGCTGACGAACAAACAGCATCTCAACCACAAGCACAGGGCGAAAACCGTCCCCCACGTAATGACAATCGCCGACCTTTTAGACCTAGAAATAACAACAATCGCCCTGAAGGAAGTACGACCGAAGGCGCACCAAGAGAGGGTCAAGAGAGCCGTCCACCGCGTCAAGACAATCGTCCTCCAAGACAGGATAACCGTCCGCCTCGTACAGACAATCGTCCACCACGCAATGACAACCAGCCGCCTCGCACCAATCATATGGTTCGCAATAATAACGCAACCGATTTGTCCACCGAAAGCGAAAATAATGCGCGTCCACAACGCAGTGGCGGCCGTGGCGGCCGTCGCGGTTCAGGAAGTGCGCCGATCGATACCAATCTTCGCGATTTCGTATTGCAAAACCAAGAAGTACACAAAAACCGTCTTAATCCGCATCTAAAACTTAATTTAGATAACAATGAAAAAATCAAAATCACCCCATTGGGCGGATTAGGTGAAATCGGCGGAAATATCACGGTCATCGAAACTGAAAACGAAGCCATTATTATTGATATCGGAATGAGCTTCCCTGATGAAGAGATGCACGGTGTTGATATCTTGGTTCCGGACTTTACCTACTTGCGCGAAATTCGTAAAAAGATTGTAGCCATCATCATCACACATGCACACGAAGACCACATTGGTGCGGTACCGTATTTTTTCAAAGAGATGCAGTTCCCAATTTACGGGACACCCCTTCCTCTTGCCATGATCGGTAACAAATTCGACGAGCACCACATGCGTGATTTCCGCCGTTATTTCAATCCAATCGTAAAACGACAAGTTTACAGAATCGGTAATGATTTTGATATCGAGTGGATGCACATGACCCACTCCATCATTGATTCAAGCTCATTGGCGATCACAACCAAAGCAGGAACCGTCATTCACACCGGTGACTTCAAAATCGATTTCACACCGGTTGATGGCTACACGGCAGACATTCACCGCCTTGCACACTATGGTGAAAAAGGAGTATTGTGTCTCCTCTCTGATTCAACCAACTCTTATAACAAAGATTGGACGCCAAGTGAGCTCGCTGTTGCCCCTGGTTTTGACCGTATTTTTTCAAAGGCTGAGGGACGTATCATTATGTCTACTTTCAGCTCGAATATTCACCGCGTTTACCAAGCAATACAGTACGGCATCAAATGCAATCGTAAAATTTGTGTCATTGGGCGTTCAATGGAGCGTAATCTCGAAATTGCTATGCAGTACGAATACATTAAGCTTCCTAAAAACATCTTCATAGATGCCGAAGAAGCCAACCGTATGAACGATAAAGATGTCCTAATCGTCACAACAGGAAGCCAGGGGGAGCCCAGTTCAGCCCTTTTCCGTATGGCGATCGGCGAACATCGTCATATCAAGATCAAACCAACCGATTTGATCGTCCTCTCCGCTCGTGCTATTCCAGGTAATGAGGGGTCCATTTCGGGGATGTTGAACTATCTTCAACGTGCTGGTGCACGTGTTGCCAATGATCGTGACATCCACGTATCGGGCCACGCAAGTATGGAGGAGCAAAAGCTTATGCTTCGTCTCACCAATCCTAAGTTCTTCCTTCCGGTTCACGGCGAATATAACCACATTATGAAGCACCGCGAAACGGCAATCTCATGTGGTGTCCCTGAGCGCAATATCCTCCTTATGAACGATGGGGATTGTATCGAAGTCAGCAGTAAAATGATGCGTAAATCAAAAACGGTAAAAACCGGTAAAACCTACATCGATAACCAAAACAACCACCAAATCGAAGATGATATCGTCATCGATCGTCAAAAAATGGCAAGTGAGGGGATGGTTGTCCTCGTAGCTCAGGTCAGTACTGCTGATTCACGCCTGCTATCCAAACCTCTTGTTACCAGCTTTGGTCTTGTAGCCGATCGAAACGATAAAGCGTTTGCCGCTGAGATGGAAGATGTTCTTGAGCATTTCCTCTTAAACCTCAAGCCAGGGCTCATTGAGAACCCAAAAGCACTCGAAAATGATTTGCGTCAAGTTGTTCGTAAACACATCTACCGCAAAATGAAGAAGTACCCGCTTATCGTTCCTCACGTTTTTGTAATGTAATAGACGCTTTTAGCGTCTTTTACAATACTCTTCGTTATACTCAGTCCATGAAAGCAACATTACACCACCACACCCCTCTCGTAATCTGTGCAGATGCGATTCGCACTTGTTGGCAAAGTTTTGATAATAGTGATAATGGCGGCGAAAAAGATCGTGCATTAATTGATCGCGTCGGCAATAAATTCAAACATGCGTCTACCCTTGAACATCTCGTATACAGCTTTTACTTAGAAGGCATTAGCCGTGCCTTGCTACAAGAGCTCGCACGGCATCGTATGGCTTCCTTATCGGTAAAAAGCACTCGATATACACTCAAAGAGCTTAAGGACGAAGAGCCGTTTTCAATCGATCACAAAGAACGTGCCGAAAAATACCTTGTCATGACCGGCGTGGAAGTCGTAGATGAAATGAGCATACGTGCATTGGAAAACCTTCGCACCGTATTGGTTGCAGGTATCAGTAATGACAGAGCAAAGTATTGTCTCCCTGAAAGCTATAAGACAGAACTTACATGGACCATCAATGCGCGCAGTTTACAAAATTTCATCTCTCTGCGCAGTGACAAGGCAGCCCTTTGGGAGATTCGAGATCTCGCCAATATGGTATTTGAAACACTGCCTGATGATCACCGCTATCTTTTCGAAAACTCTCTCAAGGAAACTACCCATGACTAAATCACTTTTTTATATTTCCCTCATCGCAGCAACCCTTGCTATTACCCTTTCAGCATGCGCTCAGAAGCAATTAATGATCAATGGGATGATCTGTCCTGAAGGGCACAGTGAAGCTCGTGCAAAGGCTGATTTCACAGCATGTCGCTATTACGATCTCAAAGACGCGGACAAAGCATCAACGCCAACCATAAGTGTTGAATGTAAAGAGTGTTTGGAGAAAAAGGGTTATACGATTGTTAAATAAGAGGAAAGAATAAGACCCAATGGGTCTTTCTTCTTAGAGTGCTGCTTGTGACTGAGCGGTTAGAGCAGTAAATGCTTTAGCGTCATTCATAGCCATGTCAGCGAGAATTTTGCGATCAAGTTCGATGTTGGCACGTTTAAGGCCGTTCATGAAATTTGAGTAGTTCATACCATTTAAACGGCATGCCGCATTGATACGGATAATCCACAATTTACGGAATTCGCGTTTTTTCTGTTTACGATCGCGGAACGTGCAAGTTTCAAGACTTTCTTATGACGTCTGTGTCTTACGACACCTGTTTTTACTCTTGGCATTTTTTTCCTTTCTTTACCCGGTTCATTTCAAATTTAATGAGTGGGTGCCGCTATGCGGACTTGCCCAGATTAATCTGGAGAGTTATAATGAAGTGGCTAAATTAGCCTACGATCATCTTTTTGATGTTTTTAACATCGACAGCGGCAACCACTTTAGGAGTGTTTTGTCCACGTCGAGTTCCAGCATCTTGTTTGGTCAAAATGTGACTACGGAATGCAGTACCACGTTTGACAGTGCCATTTTTCTTAATTTTGAAGCGTTTGACCGCCCCTTTAACCGATTTCATTTTTGGCATCGACTTGATCCTTTGCAAAAATTCTCTAAACGAGACGCGGATTATACCACAAAAAAGCTTGCAGTATTTATTTCTACTTTATTTCTTCTCGTCTTTTTTCGGAAGAATCATCATGTTGCAATAACGACCTTCCATGGCAGGTGCTTTGTACATGGTACCAATGTCCTCAACCATAGGCCAAACGCGCTGTAAAACAGCTGCAGCAGCTTCTGGATGCGCCATTTCGCGTCCACGTAAGAAAACGCGGAAATGGACATGCTTACCCTCTTCTAGAAACTCACGTGCATGCTTCACTTTATAACCTACGTCATTGTCCGCAATTTTAACCGAAAGTTTAATCTCTTTGACTTCTACTTTCGTTTGTTTTTTGCGCGCTTCTTTTTTCTTCTTCTCTTCTTGGTAATAAAACTTACCATAGTCCATGATTTTCGCCACCGGCGGCTTTGCATCTGGAGAGATTAGTACGAGATCCAGTCCCAACTCATTTGCTTTATCCATTGCTTCTTTAATTGAAACAACGCCTAATGCTTCACCACCGTCAACAACACAGCGCACCTCAGGTACTCTGATGTCTTCATTCATTTGGACTCGGTCTTGTTTTTTAATCAAAAATTTACCTCATTGATTTTTTCTTTGATCAAAGTGAGAAATTCATTCTCACTAAGATTGTATTGTTCGCGCGTTCTACGATCACGCACCGCAACACATTTAGAGTTCACTTCTTCATCGCCCAAGACGATGATCATCGGAACACGACCTTTTTCCGCTGTACGGATTCGCTTATTGAGACTATCATTTTTATCAAAAATCTCATAATCAGCGCCCATATCGATCAGTTTATTCCCCAATTCCTTCGCATACGCTACATGCGTTTCCGCAATTGGAACGATAGCGACCTGCGTGGGAGCGATAAACATTGGAAATTCCCCAGCGTAATGCTCTGTCAATATACCAATAAAACGCTCAAAAGAACCTAAAATTGCCCGATGAATCATAACTGGCTGAATTTTGGCGTTCTCTTCGCCATTGTATTCCAGCTCAAAACGCTCCGGCAGATTGAAATCAAGCTGAATTGTTCCGCACTGCCATTCACGTCCAATGGCATCGGTAATTTTGATATCAATTTTAGGGCCGTAAAATGCTCCGCCCCCCTCGTCTATTTCATAAGCAAGCTTGTTCTTATCCATTGCATTTTTGAGTGCATTGGTAGAAATTTCCCATACTGCATCATCGCCGACTGCTTTTTCAGGCTTTGTGGAAATCATCATCTTATAGTTGAACTCAAACGTGCTCATGATTTTATCGACGAAATCAACAACTTCAATAATCTGTTCTTCAATCTGATCAGCTGTACAGAAAATGTGTGCATCGTCTTGCGTAAATTCACGTACACGGAACAATCCATGAAGCGCCCCCGTCATTTCATGACGATGAACAATCCCATATTCAAAATATTTAAGCGGAAGATCGCGGTAGGAGCGCAAATCATGCTCATAGACTTTGATGTGGCCCACGCAGTTCATCGGCTTCACACCGAATTCGATTTCATCGATGTTTGTGAAATACATGTTTTCGCCGTAGTTTTGGTAGTGACCACTCACTTTCCAAAGATCAGAGCGTAACATCTCAGGACCGCGTACCGGCTCATAGCCGCGCTTACGGTGTGCCTTAAACAGCAATTGTTCCAAACGTGAACGCATACGTGCACCCGCAGGCAACCAAATAGGGAAACCTGCCCCTACCTCTTCACGAAAGGTGAAAAGCTTCATCTCGGCACCAATTTTACGGTGATCGCGTTTTTCTGCCTCTGCCACTTGCTCAAGATGCACCTTCAATGACTCTTTGTCGGCAAATGCAATCCCATAGATACGCGTAAGCATCTCATTCTTACTATCGCCCCCAAGGTAGGCGCCTGAAATCTTCGTTAGTTTGAAATAACGAATCAATCCAACGTTTGGCAAGTGCGGCCCACGGCATAGGTCTTCGAAATTCCCCTGCTTATAAATCGAGATCGTATTACTTGGGATACGATCCATTACCGCTTGTTTAAGATGATCATTGGCAAATTTACCGCGAGCTTCTTCTTTGGTAATTTCATAACGTTCAATTTTCTCTTTGGTCTTAGCGATGTCCAGCATCTTTTTCTCAATCGTTTTGAGATCCTCTTCGCTAAGCGATTCATTCACTTTAAAATCGTAGTAAAATCCCTCTTTAACAACAGGTCCAACAAAAAATTTCGCATCCGTATAAAGCGATTTAATTGCTTCGGCTAGCAAATGAGCACATGAATGACGAATAATTTCAAGTGCATCCGGAGAGTTGTCAAATGCAATCTCTTCCCCCGTGATCCCCAAGCTCTGTGCTGTTTGCAAATCAAAAATCTGATCGTTATGTTTAATAGCGATGATATCCATAAGGGTACGCCTTGTGTTAAAAAATATCGCGAATTATACGGCAATCTTAATTGGTTTGAGGTTAATAAACTAATTGAACTTATTATCTTTTATCATGGCTTCAATTAACTCTTTGTTTTCCTCTTCCATTGTTTTAAACGCATTTAACAAATAACGATGCAATTCTTCCTCGGTTTTGTTTTCTTTTATCCCTTTGGAATAAAACTCAAAAAATTGGCTATACGGTGTTCTACCAGATGACAAAAGCATGTTAAGATTGATTTTTTCAAAGTATTTTTCCCAACTGGGGGTTATTTTTTTAATCACGCTGTTTTTAATTTTCCAGCTAATCAAGAAAATCATAATCATAACAATCGACAAAAATACAATGTACAGGACAATGCATTGCGCAATTCCCAGTGCATTAAAAACATAGGAATTAAAAATTAGGGCATACTCTATAAAAGGCAATGAGATAAAAAACAACTTGACGGCATTACTGCTAATTCCGCCAATGGGGCCTAAATTAAAAATTGTCCGTTTTTTTCCATTCGCATCAGCAAATGTTGATAAAATGGCTTTTAAAGAGTATGTTGTCACGTAATGTTCCTTGGAAAGTTAAATGTGATGAAGAGCGCAGGAGACAGCCCCCCTGCACGATAACGTAGATTATTGTACTTTTAAAAACTCATCAATACTGATCAAAATAACCGTACCTAAAAAAGCAAGGTTAATCTGCCAAAATACTTTGCGAGCCCGCTTAAGATCAAAATCTTTGGTCAAAAGCTGTAAGCTGCTGATGAAGGCCAATAGTCCTGTTAGAATTAGTATTCCTAGAATAACTGTACTTGCAGGTTGAAAAACAGTGACCATAAAATAACCTGTCATAATCGTCAACATCAACCAATAATAGGTTAAACGCTGAAGACTCATTTTTCCAAACAAACGCATTGCAGTAGGATATCCTGCTCCTGCATAATCGCCGTAATGCAGCATGACCAATAACCAAAAGTGCGGTATTTGCCATACGAAGTAAAACAATCCAAGGGCAAAAAATTCTGGTTCGGCAAGTGAGCCTCCAGCAGCAAGCCATCCAACAGCAGGTGGGATAACACCTAATATTGCCCCAGGAACAACTGCCAAAGCGCTTTTCTTTTTCAGTGGTGTGTAAAAAAAGTTATACCAAAGAAAGGAAAATAGAAATAAATCAACCCCAATATACCCAAGTAAATCATAAATAAGTGCAAGGGATGAAGTTATCAAAATAGCAGCAATTATAACTGCTGAACGAGGAGACCATTTGCCAGAAGCAACGGGACGGTGTTTTGTACGTTCCATTAACGCGTCTTCTTTGTACTCTTGGTACTGATTAAGCGTTGAAACACCCATCGCGACCAAAAGTACAGCAAAAGTTGCAATAAACATATCGGTTCCAATTTCACCCTTTGCCATTATGTAGGCAAAGAGAGCCGAAAGGCTCACGGCGAAAGAGAGAACAAACTTTGTTAAAACAATGAAGTCTTTAATCATTTACCGTCTTTAAGGTACTGAATAAGTGCCGTCATGTCCTCTTCAGATAGTGTATATGGAGTCATTACGCCTGCTGAGAAGCCTTCTGCAATAACTTTATCCGGAGTTGCAAGTGCATCTTTAATGTATTGTGCATCTTTCTTTTCGCCAATACCCATCAACGATGGACCAACGAGAATAGAATCATCCGCAACTGAGTGACAGCCGTTACAGCCATTAGCTTCAAACACTTCTTGACCTTTAGACATAGCTACTTCGAACCCTGCAGGTGCTTTTGCATCGCTGTTAAACCAAGCATCATACGTTGCTCTGTCAATAACATGGATTTTTGAAAGCATGTATGAGTGGCGTGTACCACAATACTCAGCACACTCTACATCATAGTTGCCAATAACCGTTGAATTAAACCATTGCTTTGTCAAACGACCTGGAACTACGTCCTCTTTCATACGAAACGCCGGTACAAAATAAGAGTGAATAACATCATTAAGAGGTGCACGCATCTCTAAAATAATATTTTGATCTACTGGAACAAACAGCTCAGCTGTTTTATGAACATACCCGTTTGCATTTGCAGGATACGTGTAATTCCATGACCATTTTTTACCTTCAACCTGTACCGTTATGCTTGAAGCGGCATCGGGCATTGTACGAAGTGTTCTCATTGACGTATAGCCGTACCAAAAGAAAACGGCCAACATCAATGTAGGAATAACCGTCCAAGTTATTTCCAACCCTGTATGGTGGACAATATTTTCGATATTTTCATCTTTAACGTTACTTTCACGGTATTTCCATGCAAAATAAAGCATTGGAGCGACAACCGATAAAAATAGTACGATCGAAAGAACAAAATTTATATATATCGCTTGATCTACATCTGCTGTAAAGGTAGCAGCTCTTGAACCAAATCCTTCTAACATATCGCCTCCTTACTGTGCTGGCGATGTTATGTGACTAACATCAGCAAATTGAAAATAATTAACATCTACCATGACGATAGCAAAGAAGAATGCAACTAGGAATACTGCAAAAATGACAGTCCATCCAATGAGTACTTCACCTTTTAAATGCATGTAATACATAAGGATAATCCATGCTTTAACCGTTCCGATAAGCATTTGCATTCCAAACGTATAATCCGTTAAAAACATTGACGGTTGGATAAAAGTTACCGCTGTTAAAATTAAAAGACCAAGAAGAACTTTATAATAACCAGCTTTTTCTGCTTTATAATTAGTGACCATGAATAACCCCTCCCGCAATATCACCTGCGCCGATCATGTAGAAATAAGGGAAAACAAATACCCAAATAAGGTGTACTAAATCCCAGTAAAGTGCAATATTAAAATGTAAAATATTGTGTTCCGGTGTTACTTTCCCGCTATTAATACGTTTAAGCAACCATAGCATCAATCCAATACCGATAATAATATGTAAACCATGAAGACCTGTCATACTAAAATACATACCAAAAAATAAGATCTGACCAAATGGCAAAGAGTGCTCATTGCCTGGCTGAAGAGCATCAAGCCCCAAGAAAATACCATGATGGTACTCAGCTGTCCACTCAACGGCTTTAACACCCAAAAATACAAGGGCGAGAAGAATGGTTGCCCATATCATCAATTTAGCGCCCTTAACATCGCCGTTGCGCATTTTTAATAAGCCAAGCCCCATGGTCAATGCAGAAACCAAAAGAACAACGGTATTAGTGCCCCCCAGAACTCTGTTAAGTCCTGCAGATGCATCAAGGAAATCTTGCGGATGTAAGTGAAAGTAATATGAAAGGACCATAAACATAGATCCAAACATCATTACTTCAGTGAGCATAAACAACCAGAAGCCTAACTTACCACCGTAAGTATCTCCTTGCCATCCTTGTACTTCGTGTTGATTACCATCGCGGTCAACCGCGATTTCGGGTACATATTCGTGAGAATCGTGAGAATCATGCGCCATTAGTCAATCCTTTTCATATTTTCATCAAACTTAACAACCGGTTGACCATGGTGATACTCGTATGGTCTAAAGTCAACGTATGGAACTTTTGTGTGGTTCTCTAATGGTGGTGGAGAACTTGGTAAATGCCATTCAAGTGTTGTTGCATTCCATGGATTTGGAGTGGTTGGTTTCCCTTTTCGGATACCTTGAATCAATACATAGAACATGTAAACAAGCCCTACTACAAAGATAATCGCACCCCAAAATGAGAATTGGTGATAAATTTGGAATTCTGGCAAATAGTCAAAATAACGTCTTGGCATACCAAGGTAACCTGCGATAAACATTGGGAACCATAAAAAGTTGAACCCGATAAACAAAATTACAAATGCCAATTTAGCTTGAGCTTCAGAGTACATTTTTCCAAATACAAGAGGGAACCAATAGTGGATACCTGCGAAGAATAAGAATACAACTCCACCTAACATTGCGTAGTGAAAGTGTGCAATCGTGTAATAGGTGTCTTGAAGGTGAATATCAGACCCGATCATCGCGATGGTAACCCCTGAAAGTCCACCGATTGCAAACGTAATAATCGTACCCAATGCCCACAACATAGGAGTATCAAGAACAATTTTACCTTTGTACATCGTTGCAATCCAGTCATAAAACTTGATACCCGTAGGGATAGCAACAAAGAACGTAAGGAATGAGAAAATCGTTTTTGCCATATCTGACATACCCGATGTAAACAAGTGGTGACCCCATACCAAATAACCAACACCTGCAATAGAAGCTGACGAAAGTGCAATCGTACGGTAACCAAAGATTTCTCTGCGTGAAAATGCCGGAATAATTTCAGACATAATACCAAACGCTGGAAGAATCATCAAATAAACCGCCGGGTGTGAGTAGATCCAAAACAAGTGTTGGAAAAGAACCGGATCTCCACCTTTTGACGGGTCAAAAATACCGATACCAAAATACTTTTCTAGCAATGCAAGAACAAGCGTGATACCAACAACCGGTGTTGCAAGAAGCTGAATCCATGCAGTCGCATAAATTCCCCATACAAACAATGGCATTTTGAAAAAATCCATACCAGGCGCACGTAAACGGTGAATCGTTACAAGGAAGTTAAGACCTGTTAAAATAGATGCCATACCAAGAATAAAGGCAGCAACAAGCGTTGTAACAACATTGGTGTCTGTATTCAAACTGTATGGAGCATAAAATGTCCAACCCGTATCCGCAAAGTTAAATACCACACTGCCATCCGCAATGCTGAAATTAAACAGTGAAGACAAAGCAATAATACAACCTAGGATGTAAAGCCAAAATGTAAACCAGTTAAGACGTGGGAAAGAGACATCTTTCGCACCAATCATCAATGGCATTACAATGTTTCCAAATACTGCCGGAATCCCTGGAATGATAAACAGGAAAACCATGATTACACCATGCAGTGTAAACGCTTGGTTAAACGTCTGTGCCTCGATAAACTGCTGACCTGGGGCAAACAGCTCAAATCTCATTGTTAGTGCTGCAGCAACTGCAACAAAAAAGAATGTAAACATTACCACAGCGTACATAATACCGATACGTTTATGGTCAATGGTTAACATCCACTGCATAAAAGTGCTTTTTGGGTGACCAAAAGCACAGTGTGTTTCGTCGAAATAGCTTTTACTCATTATTCTCTCCTTTTGTGTGATGGTCTTCTTCTTTTCTACCTATTTTAAGCAGGTAAAGGAAAAATCCAAATACTAACGTTAACATAACAACACCAGCGATTTTTTCCCATTCAAAAATATACTTTTTGGCTTCCGGATCATATGAAAAACAAAAAAGCAACGGTTTTGCTATGGTTGGGCGCACGGTCCCGTTAGAAGCTTCATGTAAAGCCATCTTGACATCAAACGGTTGCTGTGTAACTCCGTACAGATAACGGGTTACCTTTCCTTCTGGTGACAATATGATCAATGACGCTGAATGGATATAGTCCGTTTTTCCTGTAACAGAAACGGTCTTCTCATATCTGAAGCCGACACTGTCTGCCAATTTTCCAGAACTGTTGTTCTCTCCAATGACAAAATGCCATGCATCTGCTACGTATTCTCTCCCGATTGATTCAAGTTGATTTTTACGCTTTGCTGCTGCTAACTCGGGCGTTTCATTTTCTGCAAAGCTTACTGTGATCACTTTATAATCGGTGTTCTCAGCAAGTTGTATTTTTCCTACAGTTTTTGCTAAATCATTCAACTGTGGGCTGCAAATGCCTGCACAGCGGAAATAATTCAACGTAAGAATTGTTGGTTTTCCATCCATCAACTCTTTTAATGTTACGCGTTCTGATTTCTCATTAATAAATGTTAAATCAAGAGGAACCGTCTGTCCTAACTTTTCTTCAATGCCCAGTGGACCGGCATTTAAAAAAGTTATCAGCACAGACAGAACCAATATAATTTTTTTCAATATAGAATCCTCCTGTAGAAAAGTGACCAATTATAAGGAATTCAGATTAAATAAACCTTGAAAGTAATTCTAAATTAACACAAAATTAACACTGCTGTGCTATTCGTTACTTTTAGTAGGTTTTAAGGCATTCGGTTTGATTAAATACAGTGTGATTAAAGCGATGCAGGAAAAAAGAAGAAAGTACATTACATTGCCGCTCAGCTTATACGCTATTATCCCAAAAATCGTATTTCCCTGCGGAATCAAAAATAAAAGCAGTTTTGAGTGTTTGCGCAGTTTTATCAAACGATCTTCGTTATGGCTCTCTTTTCGTAATGCTTTCAAATGCCGATGCAGCAGTAGATAATAGAGAATTGGTAACTCTATGAGCTTATAAATAATAAGAGCGAAGACAAAGAGATTATTGTATTTACCGCCGAAATAGCTTGAAGAGGTAATTTGAACCGTGTAGCTCACCATCAGAGCAATAACCGCCAAAAAGGCGACTATTCTCATCATAAGGATACGGCGTTTGATTAAATAAGGGACTAGCTCATCCATACGTTAGAAGGAGCTTCGTAAAAAAACACCCATGTATATTTCTACGGCACCCAAAATAATATTAATAGGGAGTAAATAAGCTGTTATCAACCAAAAGCAATCCGTTGCTTTTTTGACATGACACAGTTTGCAGCTGGCTCGATTGAGAATCCATGCCATAAAAAGCATATTCATCGCCATAATCGTCCAGATAGCCCCTTTGGTATTGATGTATTTGTACAATTCAAGGTTACGAGAGTCCAAAGCAAAACCAAATTCATCCACGGCATTGTCTTTATACCCCAACGCCATAAACAAAGAGGTAATAAAAAGAAGAACAACAAAAGGAGCCAGAAAAAGAAAAAACTTTTTAAATAATGTTGCGCGACTCGCAAGTCTTTGCTCATTATTAGGATGCTTTCCTAAAAACTTTGCAAAAAACCACAATGCGGCCATCCCACCTACCCAAATAACAGCACTTAGCACATGTAAAAAGATGATGGCCGTTGCATGGTCTGTCATCGTTGCATAAATAAAATCTCTCACGCATAATCCTCATATAAACATAAATAAATTGAATAATATCCACTAACGTATTTGAAAATTCTTAAAAGAGAGGGGGTTGAAAGAAGTAAAAAGAATGGTGGTCCCAACTGGACTCGAACCAGTGACCCCTACCTTGTCGAGGTAGTGCTCTACCAACTGAGCTATGAGACCATTCATGAAATAAGAACCGAAAGTATACGGTTTACGAGGTTAAAAACCTCTTAAGCCTTTTTTGCGGTGTAGTTTAAAATCAGAAGCCATACAACGGCAATATCAATCATGACATCGGCAAAATTAAATACCGCAAAATCAAACCCGCAATGCCAATAAACATAATCTACAACCCCGCCATGAACAAAACGATCAGCAACATTGGACAGTCCTGCTCCCACCATAATGCCCACAGGAACAAGATAGCGGTTTTCTTTTAACCAAAGCGTGTAGCCCACAACTCCCGCCAATAATGCCAATTGCATCCATTTAAGCCATTCGGCCAAAAAGGCGAACATCGAAAAGGCTACCCCTTTGTTAAAAACCAAAATTAAATCGATACAGCTGGTGTAATAGCGAAATCCCTCTACAAAAACATTCTTGATTGCTTGATCAGCAATTAAAACAGCTAACATAACTGCTAATAGGATAACAACTGATCTAAGCATTCAATGCCTTTTCAAAAAACGATACTAAATGATCCATTTGCTTTTCCAGCACTTTTAAATCTTTACCTTCTAGTAATATACGCAATTTGTTTTCCGTCCCTGAATAACGAATGAGCTGACGCATATGCAGTTTTTCAGTTTGCGCCAGCTCGTGTGCTAACCCCTCAATGTCGCTGAGCGGTTTTTTAACTTTTACTTTAATATTGACCAATTTCTGAGGATACAGTTCAAAAGGACGAAGGATACGGCTCGCTTTTTCTCCTGAGGTAAGAAGAAGTGCGAGAATTTGCAATGCACTCACCAAGCCATCTCCCGTTTTGGCATAGTCGTGCAGGATGATATGACCGCTTTGCTCTCCACCGAAATTGATGCCGTGCTCGCGCATCATTTCCAGTACGTATTTATCCCCCACGTTGGAACGGTGCAGTTTTAGTTTGTTTGCGGTCATCGTATCTTCGAGCGCCTGATTGCTCATAACCGTTGCCACCATTCCATTACCTTTTAGCTGACCGCTTCGATGCAAAAACAAAGCAAGTGCTCCTAAAATTTGATCGCCGTCTACTTCATCACCGTTTTCATCGACAACAATTAATCTGTCCGCGTCCCCATCCAGCGCCAGTCCTATGTCTGCACGGTATTGCTTGACCGCTTCGCGCAAGTCTTTGGTGTGCAGAGCCCCACACCCTTCATTGATATTAATCCCGTTTGGTTTATCGTGCAACACGATCACCTCTGCGCCCAACTCTTCAAGTACCGTTGGTCCCACTTTGTATCCTGCGCCATTTGCGGTATCTAAAATAATCCGCATCCCCTGCAGCGTCAACTCGGTGCCAAAAGAGTTTTTGAGTTGTACAATATAACGTCCGATGACGTCATCTATACGTTTCGCTGATCCGATGTTATTACCCGTTACATACCCATGATCCAATTTTTCTTTGTCGTGAACGATCGCTTCTATCTGGGCTTCTACCTCTTCGGAGAGCTTATTTCCGTGCGAATCAAAAAACTTGATCCCATTGTCTTCGTAAGAGTTGTGGCTGGCAGAAATCATAATGCCGGCATCGCATCGCATATTTACTGTCAAAAATGCAATCGCAGGGGTAGGCATAGGACCGATTTGAATAACATCGTATCCAACAGCCGTTAACCCGCTCACAATAGCATTTTCAATCATATAGCCGCTCTTACGGGTATCTTTACCCACTAGAATTTTTTTAGTACGGGCGTGATCTCTAAAATAGATTCCTGCGGCCATCGCCACTTTCATCGCCAGCTCTGCGGTTAAAAATGATCCGGCTTCTCCACGGACCCCATCTGTTCCAAAAAGTTTCATAGATTAACCCCTAATATTTTGTATTAATGCCGCTTAACTTAATTTTAATTATCTTTAAGGTAACATTCTACCCTAAAAAAAATTCGACAAGGATAAATGCCATGGCAAACCATAAGTCAGCATTGAAACGTATCCGTCAGACTGAAAAGCGCACAGAGCGTAACCGGTTTTATCGTACACGTATTAAAAATATCGTAAAAGCAGTCCGTGCCGCAGTTGATGCAGGCAATAAAGAAGAAGCACAAGCAGCACTCGTTATCGCAAACGCTAATCTTCACAAGTATGTTAGCAAAGGCGTCTTGAAAAAAGAGTCTGCTGGACGTAAAGTTAGCCGTCTTCACTTAGCTGTTAACGCACTACAAGCTTAATTTAATCTCTACCTCTGTTAGAGGTGGATTATCCTCAACCCCCTTTTGGAACCACCGCCATGCTATCTGACAAACTAACCCCTTTTATAAATCGCTACAATGAGCTCACAGAACTTTTAAGTTCACCAGACATCGGAAACGATATCAAACGTATGACCGATCTCTCCAAAGAGCAATCCTCGCTTCAGCCCATTTTTGCGAAAGCAACCGAATATAAAAAGCTTTTAGAAGATATTGAAGAAAATAAATCGCTCGCTTTTGATGCCGAACTGGGCGAATTGGCCAAAGAAGAACTCAAGTTTTTAGAGCCGCAAGTAAGTGAACTCGAAGAAGAGATTAAAAAATTGCTCATCCCTGCTGATCCCAACGATAAGCGCAATATCTACATCGAATTACGTGCAGGTACCGGCGGAGATGAAGCGGCTATCTTTGTCGGTGATTTGTTCAATGCCTATGTCCGTTATGCGGATGTCAAGGGATGGAAGATCGAGCTTATGAGCAGCAGCCCCTCCGACGCAGGCGGCTTCAAAGAGGTTATTGCCCTTATCAAAGGGGATCAAGTTTACTCACGTCTTAAGCACGAAGCAGGTGTTCACCGTGTTCAACGTGTTCCTGCAACCGAATCTCAGGGGCGCGTACATACCTCAGCTATCACGGTTGCAGTAATGCCTGAAGTGGATGATGTAGAAGTCGTGATCAATGAAAGCGATCTCAAAATCGATGTTATGCGTTCATCTGGTTGTGGTGGACAAAGTGTTAATACCACCGACTCTGCAGTACGGATTACCCACATTCCAACAGGCATCGTTGTCAATAACCAAGATCAGAAATCACAGCACAAAAATAAAGACAAAGCGATGCAAATTCTTAAAGCCCGTATTTATGATATGCAAATGCATGAGGCAAAAGAAAAAGAGATGAATGAGCGTAAAGATCAAGTAGGATCAGGTGACCGTTCAGGACGTATTCGTACCTACAACTATCCTCAAAATCGTATCTCCGATCACCGCATTACTCTGACCCTTTATCGACTTGAAGAGATCATGCAAGGTGGATTGATGGATGATATTATTGACCCACTGATCGCGGATATGCAGTCAAAACTCATGGAGCAAAACGGGTTGTAAAAATCCCGTTTATTCTAATCTCTCCAAACAGTCTCAAAAATCCCTTTAACTTCACCTTTAAATGTAATCGTTCCCTCGTCCAATCCCAGATAAAGCGTTTCACCACTTTTTGGATACACACGCGCATTGTCCGCAACAGAATTCTCTATTGAAGCACGGTAGAAACACGCAGCCATTCCCGTACCACAAGCCAATGTTTCATTTTCAACGCCACGCTCATACGTCCGGACTTTGATCGCTCCATTGCTCTGAACATGCGCAATATTAACGTTAGCGTTGTACTTATGGCGTAATTCTCGTGCCATATCGATATCAAAATTTTCCATATCTGCATCAAAAGTGACGAGATGCGGAACGCCCGTATCAATAAGCCACCATCGCATCTCATGTTCAATAATTTCATCATTGACAACATAAGGCGGGGTTAAATCACTTTGAACCATGTCCCCTTCTACGCTTGCCTTTATCAGTCCTGCGCCTGTCAAAAACTCCATATTAGCCGGCGCTAAACCGAAGCGGTGAGCATAATGGGCACATGCACGGCTTCCATTTCCGCACATCGATGCGGTAGAACCATCAGCATTGTAAAACTCCCATTCAAAATCATATTCTTCATGGGGTAATAAAACGATCAATCCATCGGCACCAATCCCATTTTGACGGTCGCAAAGAGCCCTTGCAAGTCCTGAGCGATCTGCGCCATTGAGGCTGTGAAAAAGTACAAAATCATTACCGCTCGCGCAGTATTTGGCGATTTGGAGCATGCCAAAATCCTTATATGGAAAGTTAATTGCCGATATTATAGCTTAGGGGTTGGGTAGAGTGCTTTAATTGTTTCCACAAATTGTTCGCACTCCTGCTGAAGATGTTTGAGATTCGAGGAGTTGTCGATCACCCAAGTAGCACGAGAACGTTTCTCATCAATGTCCATCTGGCTTTCAATACGCGCCAACGATTCCTCTTTTGAGAAGCCATTACGTTTCATAAAACGTTCCAGCTGAAGCTCTTTGGGCGTATACACCACAACAGAATTTTTTATAGGGTAGGAAGCCGTTTCAAAAAACAGGGGGATATCAATGAGATAAGGGTATTCAAAACGGTCCTGTTTTTCGCTCTCTTCTTCAATTGCGGCACGAATTTTTGGATGCAAAAAGGCTTCAAGCTCTTTTTTCGCTTGAGGATTAGCAAAAATCATTTTCCCTAACTCAGAGCGTATGACTTTACCGCCGCTTACAAACTGCGAACCAAAATGTTCAGAAACCCAAGCCGCATTTTCATCTAAAATACGGTGAGAAATCGCATCCGCATCAATAATACGTAAGCCGTTGAGTCCCATCAAGGAGGCAACGGTACTTTTACCCGTCGCGATTCCCCCTGTTAATGCAATAGCGTACTTATACGCCATTAGTTACGAGCAAGTCCACGGTAATTTTTTCGGATGTATTGCGGCATCGCAAATGCGGCAGGGTGAATATCACAGTTGTAATATTGATGCCCTTCAAGTAAATCGGTACGCTGTAAAATAACGTCCGCAGTCGGGTGATACTCTTTTGAACTCAATAACAGCGTTGAACCATCTTCAAGACGATACGGCATGACAATTTTGAAATAGTTGCCCAAAGTTTCCATTAGCACAGTATTTGCACCCAGATCGTCGAGCGATGGGTGTTTCATAACCACCAATCCGTCGTCTTTGAGTATGCGGTTAATGTGTGCAATGACTGCACTATCTGACGTTAATGCATCTATCATAACAACGTCTGCACTGTTATCTTCTGCATTACGAAACGATTCAAGCAAATTACTGCTCCCCACATTGGTTACCGTTGACTCTTTGTAACGAGCAAGCTCTGTATTCAAAAGGTCGCTACTATCACTTGCGAGCAATACTAATGCTGGCTCTTTATGCGTACACATGGACACATGGACCATCATTTCAGGGTAAACAAACGTTTTCATGGGCAAAAATCTCTTCTATAGGTAATTTATAAGCGATTGTATCATGCCCAGATTAAACCGCATTTAAATAGATTAGTAAAAAAATAAACTTAGACTAACGTCCTGTTTGTTATAATTTCATTACTAATAAATAGGCGAGGAATTCCATGAGCCAAATCAGCTACAAAGATGCCGGTGTCGATATCGACGCAGGCAACAGTTTTGTCGAAAATATCAAACCGCTTGTCAAATCGACAGCTATCCCAGGCGTTCTGGGTGGAATTGGCTCATTCGCCGGAGCATTTGAACTGCCTACGGGATACAAAGAACCGGTTATGCTTGCGGCTACGGATGGGGTAGGAACAAAACTCAAGCTTGCTATCGATTCAGGGATCCATAATACCGTCGGTATCGATTTGGTTGCCATGTGTGTGAATGACCTCATCTGTAATTTCGGAACGCCCTCTTTTTTCCTTGACTATTACGCAACCGGAAAACTCGATGTTAAAGCCGCAACGGCTGTCGTTAGCGGAATTGCGGAAGGGTGCCGCCAGTCTGAGTGTGCCCTCATCGGCGGAGAAACCGCTGAGATGCCTGGTATGTATCACAGTGATGATTATGATCTCGCTGGTTTTGCCGTAGGTGTGGCAGAAAAAAGCGAATTGGATCGCACCCATCACGTCCATGCAGGAGATATCCTTATCGCGTTACCCAGTTCAGGATTGCATTCAAACGGTTTTTCCCTTGCACGTAAAGTCTTATTGGAAAAAATGGGGATGAAATTTGAAGACGATTTTAACGGCAAGCCGTTAATTGAAACTCTTTTAACACCAACACGCATTTACGTCAAAACGTTCAAAGCACTCAAAGATAAAATTCAAGCATTAGGGCATATCACAGGCGGCGGTATTGTCGAAAATCTTCCACGCGTCTTGCCCGAAGGGATTCGTGCAATTATCACCGAATCTTCGATTCGTGTCTTGCCAATTTTCGAACTGATCGGTCAGCATGTTGAGCGTAGCGAAATGTATCGCGCCTTCAATATGGGTGTCGGAATGATTCTCGTTGTACGCCCTGAGAATGTGGATCATGTTCTCTCCAATACCGATGGTTATGTCATCGGGCACCTTGAAGCAGGAACACGCGAAGCGGTCCTCGTCTAATCCTCTACTGCCTTGTTCACCAAGGCCTCCTTCCCTTTTGTTTTCTTTTTCGATGTATAATTGAACACATTGACACTTAAGGGAATAGAATGAAAACAAAAATACTCATAGGTCTTGCTATCACCGCTGTTGCTATTCAGTTTATCCCGTATGGGAAAGACCATACTAATCCGCCAATCATCAGTGAGCCTACATGGGACTCACCTCGCACCAAAGAGCTGTTCAACAACGCCTGTGCCGACTGCCACTCTCATCAAACGAAATATCCGTGGTACAGCAATATTGCTCCTGTTTCATGGTTACTCGCACGCGATGTAGAAGAAGGACGTGAGCATTTCAATGTCTCAACCTGGGGTGCTCAGAAAGAAAATGAAGGTGACGAAGCGGCAAAAGAGGTGCGGGAGGGTGAAATGCCTCTATGGTTTTATCTTCCTACTCACCCTGAAGCAAAACTCAGTGATGCCCAAAAGCAAGAGCTAATGAGAGGTTTGGAAAAAACATTTGGAAAAGAAGAGGATTAATCCTCTTCTTTCACCTCTTTTAGTAAATCTGCCCGAGGAAATGTGAAGGTGGATTCTTTATCGATTATTATTTTTTCTTTATCATCCACCGCATACGCATGGATGGTAATCGGTATTACCGTATCTTTACGTGCATCATTCACCAAAAGCTCCTCGGTATAGAGAACAACCACTTTTTTCTTGACGATGCCTGGCTTGACCTTGAATGGTTTGGAAGGCTCGGCAATTTTGATTTTGCCTTCCATCCCCGCAGGAGCGATTACATCAAAATAGTACTCATGATCTTCATTCAGTGTATTTTGCAATAAAATCGTATAGGCATTATCAACCCTCGTTTTCCCCTCGTCCGTATGTTTAATACCAAAGAGGCGATTCTCTTTATTGATATTGAGGAGCATGTACTCTTTTTTACTCCCCATTACAATCATGATCCCCGTTGTAATGAGCAATATCACAATATATCCAATAATTTTCGGGCGTAAATAATGCGTTTTGCCTTTCATGAATAAGGTCTCTTTCTCGCTGGACCACTCCACAAGACTAGGTTTCCCAAGTTTTCCCATAACCTCCGTACACGCATCAACACATTCCAAACAATTGATGCATTCTAACTGCAACCCTTTACGAATATCGATGTGGGTCGGACAAACTGTCACACAACTCTCACACGTGGTGCATTCTGCTGTTGGATTAGCGGTCAAAAGACTTTTTTGGGTGGTAAAGTTTTTGACATGATGTTCATCATAAATCTGACCGCCGCGATTAGGATTGTAAATGGCCATAATCGTATCATCATCGTATAAAACCGATTGAATACGTGAGTAAGGGCAAACATAGGCACAAAAATCTTCTTTCAAGAAAACAATGTCATAGACCAAGAAAGCAGCGATTCCAGCGATGATTCCAATCAAAATCGGATGTTCTCCCGGATTGTGCATGTATACTAAGAAATCCTCAGGAGGGACAAAAAACCACAATAAATCCGTTGCTGCGAGAAGTGCTAACATGACTGAAAGTACAAGTAAGACAATGCGCTTGATCTTATTTTTGGTTGTGGAGTAATCAGGTTCTAGCTGTTTATTTTTAATACGTTTTCGAAGCCCAAATATTTTTGTCTCGAGAAAATCACGGTACGCCACGCGAAAAATCGTCTGAGGACACATCCATCCACAGAAGAAACGGCCCCCAAGAACTGTTATCCCAAAGATACCGATAAAAAGAAACATTAATACGAACGGCATCAAGTAGAGCTCTTGCATATCAAATTGCACAAACATCAAATGCAGTTTTAGCTTATCAAAACTCAATAAAAAAAGATGATTGCCATTAATCTGTACCCATGGTACCAGCAACGTAAAAGCAGTTACAAATGCAAAAAAACAATATCGTTTATAACGGTAAGGAATCCAGCCAGCCAAATAGGCTTTTCCTTTTAAAGCTACTTCTTCCATTATACGCTCTCCTCTATCATTGTTTCCGCCGCCGGACATTTGATTGTCCCGATAATCATCGCTTCGGCATCTTCATCATTGCGTGTAAGGGTCATGCCATGCACCAACTCTTTCAAAGAGCGCGACTCCACATAATCCTTTAACGAACTGCGACTCACATTTAAAAGACGCGCAATATCACTGACATTACGGCCTTGTTTTAATTCTGTAATAATCTGGTCAAGGAAAAAATCGAATTTTGAAGAGGATTTTGACCCCTTTGGCCGTCCGATCTCTTTTTTCTCCTCATTTTGAATGGTTTGGCGAAGCTGATCAATCAAACCAAGAACAACCATTGTATCACTTTGACGATCAATTACAATCCCTGATTTAACAAAATGGATTTCGATACCATTTCTAAGCAAACAACTTAACATTTGAACGACGTCTTCTATATTCACACTCAGCACCCAAGTATCGTATACCAATAATGTGTCATTATGCAGTGATCTGAACAATCCAACTACATCGCTGCGCTGTGCTATGCGCTTGTTTTGAAACGTTTGATCGATCATCTCTTTATCAATAACAAGCTGTTCGCGATCACAATAAGCACCAATAATTTTTAGTTGTTCGATTACATTCTCAAAATCTTTATCGGGACGAATATAACTTACTATCATTGGTCATCACTTCCTAATGCGTTAATTTTTACTATCATAACTCAATATGACGCATTAAGTCAATAATTATTTCTATTTTATCGTCACAATCGTATCACCTAAAATGACAACTTCACACTGTAACGAGATCCCAAACGTCTCAAAAATCTTCTGCTGTACTTCGTTGATGAGGCTCAGAGCATCTTCATACGTCCCCCCGCCATAGTTCACAAGAAAATTCGCATGCACTTCACTAAAGGCCATATTGCCCCGACGCACCCCTTTAAGACCTACCGCTTCAATCAATCTCCCGGCATAATCGCCCGGAGGGTTTTTAAAACAGCTCCCTGCGCTTGGATCATTGGGTTGATTGGAGCGCATTTTTGCAAACATCTCCAATCTCTCACTTGAAAATCCCTGATGAAGTTCGAATACCGCCTCGAAAACTACCTCATTGATCGATGTTTTACGATACCCATACTCGAGTTGTTCTTTGGGTATCCATCCCGTTTGAGTACGTACCGCGATAAGATAGTTAAAAATCTCAAACTCTTTGAGCCCTGCGTTCATCTTGATCATTCCGCCAATTGTTCCGGGAAGTTTTGAAAAATACTCAAAATTTGCAATATCATTTTTTTTACAAAAAGAGACCACCCTACCACCCGGAGTGGCTGCACCTATATGCAATTGGCCATTCTTTATGCGAATAAAATCATACTGCTTGGAGAGCATCATAAGAGGAGGCGGATTGGGACCGACAAGTAGATTATTAGCCGATCCGACAACCGTGTAGCCCTCAGGGACAATGTCATTTTCGATCAATGCCACTTCCACAGTAGGCCCTATTCGAATCGAACTGAATTTAGAGAAATCGATAACTTTAGTTTTCATCGGTCAATTGGGCTATTGCATAAACGTCGGAATCATGTTGAACATCCGAATCGTAAAATCCTGCATCGTATTCATCATCCACGGCATCGTCAAAATAATGACGACAACAATACCGATAATCTTGGGAATAAAACTCAATGTCATCTCATTGATTTGCGTTGTTGCTTGAAAAATACTGACGGCAAGACCCAAGAACATCCCTACCAGCAAAGCAGGAAGTGAAAGAACAAGGGCAATTTTAAATGTTTCGATTCCAAGTCCGACCAGTTCTTCTTGCATCATGTTACGAATTCCTCAATGATGAATATTCCAAAGGGATACAATAATCTCTCGCATCCATCTTTTGATCAAAAAATCCATGTGCGTATCCAATGTCAAACAGTTTGTTAATCGCATCAAACTGCACTTCACTTAAAGTAATGGATTCATCGTTGGCGTACAGTTCCAAATATTTATCCAACGTCGCGGCATCTATGCGCACCAAAGAACGTTCAATGAGCATTTTTGAAAGGCGATCCTTGTGTTCTCTGGCAATATGAACGGCTTTGGTAAGAACGTTTTCATACTCAATCGCTGTACTTAAAGGCAAAGAACGTCGTATCGCCATCCCGCCAAGAGGAAGAGGAAGTTCACCCCCTGCCAGCTCACACCAAATATCCCACAACTCACGTTCAACCGCTAAAGAGTCGTCATATCCCAATATACTCTCATGAATCAAAACACCAGCATCCACAATTCCATCCAAAACTGCTTGCTCTATCTCTAGAAAATTCATATAGACAACTTTTGCATCCGGATAGGCAACACGAAACAGCAATGCATTGGTGGTGTATTTACCACTAAGTGCTACGGTAAACTTCTTTTTTAGTACCGTCTCTTTTTTACGGATAAGCTTAGGGCCATACCCCTGACCAAAGCTGACTGCTGTTCGTAACAATGCGTAATCATTTCGGATATGGGGATAGAGTCCGAAACTAATCGCGCTTATATCGTACGTCCCTTTGAGCGATTCTGTGTTGAGGGTTTCTATATCAAGTGCGATGTTTTCAAAAACAGTATCTTTTTTCCCGACCCAACCAAACTTAATGGCGTAATACATAAAAATATCATCGGCATCGGGGGAGTGGGCAATCACCATTTTTTTCACAGAAAATTCCTCTTAACATGTCAAATCAATTAGATTTTAACCAAATAACGCTAAAATATCTCTATTATATGTGTATTCTTAATATGTCAATTTGTCATATTTTTAAAATATATTTCAATATGTCATATTATTGCTAAAATTTAGAATCAAACCCTTTCAGGAGAGAATAGACATGATGGATGCAAACAAACTAAAATCGCTCGAATTAGCGATGAAGCAAATCGATAAAACGTTCGGAAAAGGGACGTTGATGCGCTTGGGCGATAAAGTGATCGAGCCGATTGGTGCAATCTCTTGGGCTGGATTTGGCGCTTGGTATCGGCGGAGTTCCCGAGGGACGTGTCGTTGAAATTTATGGACCTGAAAGTTCGGGAAAAACGACCCTAACGCTTCACATTATTGCAGAATGTCAAAGAAACGGAGGCGTTTGTGCCTTTATCGATGCGGAGCACGCATTGGATGTCGGGTATGCCAAAAACTTGGGAGTAGATGTTGAAAATCTTTTGATCTCTCAGCCTGATTACCGCGAACAAGCGCTTGATATCGTCGAAACCATCGCTCGAAGCGGTGCGGTTGATTTGATCGTTATCGATTCCGTTGCCGCACTCACGCCAAAAGTAGAGATTGAAGGCGAAATGGGCGATATGCAAGTGGGAACCCAAGCGCGCCTAATGTCCAAAGCATTGCGCAAACTGACAGGCGTTTTACATAAAATGAATTGTACGATTATCTTCATCAACCAAATCCGTATGAAAATCGGAACAATGGGTTATGGCTCACCTGAGACAACAACGGGCGGAAATGCGCTAAAATTCTACGCATCGGTTCGTATTGATATTCGTAAAATCGCAACGCTCAAGCAAGGTGAAAGCCAAATCGGAAATCGCGTTAAAGCAAAAGTCATTAAAAACAAAGTTGCACCACCATTTCGTCAAGCAGAATTTGACATTATGTTTGGTGAGGGGATCTCCAAAGAGGGAGAACTTGTTGACTATGGTGTCAAACTTGATATAATTGACAAAAGCGGCGCATGGTTCAGTTTTGAAGATGTCAAATTGGGTCAGGGCAGAGAAAATGTCAAACAAAAATTTAAAGACGAGCCTCTTTTGGCAAAACAAATCGAAGAAAAAATCAAAGAAGCCATGGGCGTGAATAACATCATGATTATGGGTGAATCAGAAATGAATGAGGTGGATGAATGATATATATTGATGAAGTAAGTGCAATCGAAGTAATGGATTCAAGAGGCAATCCTACGGTTAAGGCAACAGTCCAACTAAGTGATGGGACAAGAGAAAGCGCAATCGTTCCAAGCGGGGCAAGTACAGGCAAACGCGAAGCGTTGGAGTTACGGGATGGCGATAACCGTTATCTAGGTAAAGGGGTTTTAAAAGCTGTTGAAAATGTAAACAGTGAAATCTCCGATGCAATCATAGGTTTGAGCCCTTACAATCAAGCGATGGTTGATGCTGTCATGAAAGAACTTGACGGAACCGAAAACTATGGCAATCTTGGTGCAAATGCCGTATTAGGTGTTTCAATGGCACTTGCACGTGCTGCTGCGAAAAGTCTTAACATGCCTCTTTACCGTTATCTTGGTGGGGCCAATGCCATGGTAATGCCCGTACCGATGCTCAACATCATCAACGGTGGATCCCATGCCGATAACAGTGTTGACTTTCAAGAGTACATGATTATGCCTCTTGGCTTTGAAGATTTCAGCGAAGGGCTGCGTGCTTCTGCTGAAGTGTATCACACCCTTAAAAAAATTCTCAAAGATCGCGGTGCCAATACGGCATTGGGTGATGAGGGCGGATTTGCCCCGGATCTTAGCTCCAATGAAGAACCGATTCAAGTTATCATGGAAGCGATTACGAAAGCCGGTTACAAACCGGGTGAGCAAATTGCCATTGCTTTGGACGTTGCGGCATCCGAATTGGTATGCGAGGGCGGATACAAGCTTGATTCTGAAAACAGAACCGTTACTTCTGCGCAGCTCGTTGATTATTATGCTGATCTTTGTTCAAAATACCCAATCGTTTCCATCGAAGATGGATTAAGCGAAGATGACTGGGCCGGATGGAAAATCCTTACCGATCGTTTGGGCTCAAAAATCCAGCTTGTCGGAGATGATCTTTTCGTAACCAATGCTAACATCTTGGCAGAAGGGATTCAAAAAGGGATTGCCAATTCGATCCTCATCAAGCCTAATCAAATCGGCTCTGTTTCTGAGACAATGCTCACGGTTCGACTTGCTCAGCGCAATGGATACAAATGTGTCATGTCTCACCGTTCAGGGGAGAGTGAAGATGCCTTTATCGCTGATTTTGCAGTAGCCCTAAACTGCGGTGAAATCAAAACAGGGTCTACCGCACGCGGCGAACGTACTGCAAAATACAATCGTCTTCTGGAGATCGAAACGGAAGTCATGTACAGTGAATATCTGGGGAGTGCATTGTTTAAATAATGAGTCCAGAAGAGCATGAGCAAATACTGTATGATCAGCAACATTATCAAAGTTTTAGCGAGCGCCGTTTTGGCCTCTCAACCCCAAAATTTTTAGTTGCCTGCGGATTTATTCTTGCTCTCTTGTTTTATCTAGGCGTTTTAATTTTTGGGAATAACTCATTATCCGTATTACTTCAATTAGAAGAGTACCAATCATTTCTCGCCGATGATATCGAGAATCTTAAAACTCAAAATGCCGCATTGCAAAAACAATATTTTGAGCTTAAAGAGCTTGAATCAGATACAGTCCCAATTGAGAATGGAGCTAACCCATGAATAAAACACTTTGCCTATCCATTATGCTCGCCTCTGCTGTATTTGCAAGAGAAAATCCATTTTTTTCCACTGCAGAAAGCTCAAATTTACCTATTTCATCCAATACCGTTCAGCCTAAGCCACCGTTAACCACTATGACCTATAACTTTCCCGATCAAGCACGCGTTTTAAAAGAAGCAACCTTTACCTTCCAAAACGTCGATGGGAGCCTTGAAACACGTAAGCTCGAGATTGATCAGAGCATCGATTGGCATACCCCTCTCATCCTCTCCCAATATGGGGGACAAAAAAGCACAGGGACTCCTAGCGTGCCAAAATCATCTAAAGCCGATAATGGATTCATTCAGTTTCTTCATGCTGGAAACCGGATTTCACTTATAACTAAAGACCCTGTTCTGCGCTCTTTTACTCTCAGCGATCCCAGCAGTATAATCATTGATTTTTCCCATACCGCTCTTTTTAATCCTTACGAAAAAGAGTTGGGTGCATCCCCTTATTCAAAAGTAAAAGTGATCCGTCACGGAAAATTTGCTCGTGCGATACTGATACTTGATGGACACTATTCCTGCACCGTATCCAAAACTACTCAAGGCGCATCCGTCCTTTGTAAATAAAAGCTATTGATCAAAAATAAGTGGATTTGTTTTTAGAAGAAGTTGTAATTTTTAAGAGAAGAACCCCTCGGAGTATTCCGAGGAGGGAAGAAGAATTAAGCTACTGCAGCCAATGCAGCGTCGTAGTTAGGCTCTTCTGTGATTTCAGGAACGATTTCTTTGTAAGTAACGATTCCTTCTTCATTTACAGCGAAGATCGCACGGCAAGTAACACCAGCAAGAACTGAACCGCCAAGCAATACGCCATAAGCGTTAGCAAATTCTTTGTTACGGAAGTCAGAACATACTGTCAAATTGTCGATTCCTTCAGCTTGGCAAAAACGGCCAGCAGCAAATGGAAGGTCAAGAGATACGATTGTAGTGATTACGTCTTTAAGACCTGCAGCTTTTGCATTAAAGTTACGAGTTTCAGTAGCACATACACCTGTATCCAATGAAGGAACAACGATGATAAGTTGTTTTTTACCTTGAGCGCCACCTACTGTAACGTCACCAAGACCAGCTGAGTTTACAACAGTGATTGATGGAGCTTTATCACCAACATTTACTGTGTTCCCTAAAAGTTCTACGTCTGTACCTTTGAATTTAGTCGTTGCCATCTTGGGCTCCTGTGTTTAATTTTATGTCGAAATTGTACTTAAATCGGATAATTAAACTCTGAATTATGAAAGAGATTTCTCCGTTTAAGAATATTTAAAGTTTACAACGGGGATTGACGGTAATATCCCGATAATTGGCAAAATGTCCAAGCAAATACTCTTCAACCGCAGCACGGCCAATCATGGCTGCATTATCTGAGCAAAACTCCATCGGCGCCAAGTAAAGCGGTGTATTGTACAGTAGAAGCAGTTTTTCAATCTCGCTGCGCAAGTAAAGATTAGCGCTCGCACCGCCTACAATCGCAAAACGTTTGGGTTTGGTCGATTTAAAATATTTTTTGAGTTTTTGAATCAAATGATCGGTAGCAGTTTTTTGAAATGCGCATGCAATGTCCCGATAATCTTCAGGCTTACTCGCTTCAACAGCCAGGCGAACTTGATTCTTCAATCCTGAATAGCTAAAGGCGATAAGAGGAGATTGCCATAGCGGCACAGTAAAAACAAAACGGTTAGGAACTGCACCCAATGCTAACTGCTCAATGAGCGGTCCGCCAGGATAGCCTAAGCCCATCATTTTTGCCACCTTATCAAAGCTCTCTCCGTAACTGTCATCCATCGTCGTAGCTACCGTTTCCATAACCTCATGCGATTGCACTTCAATCACTTGGGTATGACCGCCTGATACCAAAAGGACCGTGAGGGGAAATTGCGCCTCTTGTTCTATAAAAAGAGAATAGATATGCCCCTTGAGATGATTAACGGGGATAATAGGGATGCCAAGAGCAATGCTAAGGGCCTTTGCCATCACAACACCTTCTATTAGTGTCACTGCCAATCCAGGCTCATTCGTAACCGCAATTGCCTTGAGCGCCTCTAACCACGGCTTGCACTCCTCCAAAATAGCCGGAAGAGCAACCGCATGCAAACGGCTTGCAAGCTCCGGAACAACTCCTCCGTATTTTGAGTGTTCCAGCTCTTGGGATATTTTTTTATGGTAGATGAGTTTTTTGGTTTTAATTTCAGTGATTGCTATGGAACTGTCATCACAAGAGCTTTCAATACTTAGAATCATCCCAATACCCACTCTTTGACCCATGGCCATTCGCCAAATCCACTATCCGCATTAATATGCCCTGCATTTTTCAAAACAGTCATCTCAACACCCATTGCTTTTTGAAGCTCAAGCGCTTCTGTATGTTTCATGTATGGGTCATTGTCCGAAGTCACCAAAAGTACCTCATCGGCATATAAATAGCTTGGAGCAATAACCGGAAAGAAACTTTTGATCGTATCCAGTTCCAAATCAAGACGGGGAGGAGCTACCAAAAGGAGCCGTTTTACCGGAGTAATATCTCCCTCGTGGCACAGATGAAACCAAAGAGTATTGGCTAATGAGTGACAAATAACCACTTCGGGCTCGAAATCTTTCAAAAGTTCTTTAACCTGTTTCATCCATCGGTTTTTGGTGGGAAAATGGGGATTGTCTAAAAGAGGAAAAGCAACCGTGCCGTAATCCTTGGCAATTTCGCCTGCGAGCCATGCCTGCCAATGAGGGTCATCACTTCCTCCCCAACCATGCAGTAAAAGAGTTTTTGCCCTCATGTGTTCACCTTGAGATAATGACGGACTTCCGTATCTATTTCAAAAACATCCTCAATATTCTTTGGTTCTTCCTCAAAGCATTCAAACGCCCCAATGACCCGCTTTGAAATCTCTAAAAACCCGATTTTGCCTGCTACAAAAAGCTCAATAGCCGCTTCATTCGCCGCATTGACGACAACCCCACGCTTTGGATTACGTAATAATTCTTGTCGAATCTCCCAAATCGGGTAACGCTGTACCGTAATCTCACGAAACTCCAATGAGCCTACTTCCAGTAAATTAACTGAAGGTAAAATCTTTTGATCCATCTGCCCCATCAACGCATACGCAATAGGCAACTGCATGTTAGCGCGTGCCAAATGGGCTGTTGTCGAACCATCGCGGTAATCGATGAGCGCATGAATAATCGATTTTGTTTCAATAACCGCATTGTACTCACCCTCTCCAAAAAGCCAGCGTGCTTCAAGAAGCTCAAACATTTTGTTCATCATAGAGGCACTGTCTATGGTGATTTTCTGACCCATTGACCAGTTTGGGTGATTGAGTGCGTCTTTAAGGGTTGCTTCTTGGATTTTTTCAATCGGCCAGTCTCTAAACGCCCCGCCGCTTGCCGTAATGAGCATACGCTCAATGGGGCGAGAGGTGTTGTTCAAATACCAAAGCCCGAAATGTTCACTATCGATGGGCTGAATTTTGGAAACATCCACAAAGGCACCCGCAGCAACCAAAGACTCTTTGTTCGCCAGCGCTACACGCTTGCCACATTCAATGGCTTTGAGGGTAGGTCGTAAGCCGGCAAACCCTACAAGCGCATTAATAACAAGATTCGATTGGGATGCCTCAATCGCATGCAATATCCCCTCTTCGCCCCAAAACACATGAGGATGATGAATAGCGGGAACATCTTCATGGTTCAATACAACAACGCATTTTGGAGAATATTTTTTAATTTGTTCATTAAGCAAAGAGAGGTTGCGACCTGCAACTAATGTGTCTATATTGAGAGCAAATTGCTCTGCAATCAAAAGAGCGTTGACACCAATGGAGCCCGTCGATCCTAAAAGGATCAAGCGAGACCTCGTAAAAGTACCAACATAATAATCGATGAGAACAAATAGCCATCAATACGGTCAAGGACTCCGCCATGGCCGGGAAGGATCGAACCGCTGTCTTTGACGCCCGCTTGCCGTTTGAGATAACTTTCAAAGAGATCTCCAAAGACGGATCCGATAGCCGCCATCAACGAAATGATAATGGCTTGAGGAATGTCCTCCACGATGGTAATTCCGACAAAAAATCCAGCTGTTGTTGCTACGATAATTCCCCCATACACCCCTTCTCGTGTTTTACTCGGACTTGATATACTAAAAGGAGTTTTTCCGATGCTTTTGCCCACAAAATAAGCACCAATATCCGCAGAAGCAACGACAACCACAAGCCACACAAGTGCCTGAATGTCATAGTTTTGATAAAGACTGAGAGTAAAAAGCATCCCTGCAGTAGGATAAAGGAAAGGCAAAAAGTTTTTAAGAGGGATATTTTGAGTATACGCTAAAGCACCGGCAAAAATAATTCCGGCAATAACGACTAAATCTTCTCCATAAGGGTACAAAGCTGCCGCAATCCAAAGAATCGCCGCATACGCATACAGGGAATTGTTGTTGATTCCAAAGAGGCGATTGGCTTCGTGAAAGGCCAATAGATACACAACTCCTAATGTCAGCCAGATTAACCAAAAATTATTGATTAATCCAATTATGAGCACCCCAAGCCCTAAAAAAACGGCCGTAATGATTCGAGTCTGTAATCCACTGTTCGCAGCTTGCATCTAAGTGTCCTATTATGTGTACGTAATTATGTCGCGAGTATAGCGTAATCACACTTTAATATCTAAAATATGAAGCGGTTTGGGCTCTTCCTCGGGAGGACTTTCTTTTGTGTGATGCTCTGAGCGTTCTTCTTCTTGTTGTGCTTGTTCTTTTGTGTGCTCACGATCGGGATCAACTTTTTGATTCTCTTCGGTAGGGCGGACTTCTTGAATCTCTTTTTCTTGCTCTTGCATGATAACCTGCGCCGCCAATGCCTGAAGTTCAAAACGATTCAATTGAACGTTTTTATCGCTTGCCACGCTTGCCATTTGCTGATTTACATAGATCGTATTACCAATAGGGCCTATTGCCATTGAATACACCTCATACTATTTAAATCTAACCCTTGTCCACCATGATCGTTTTTGCATGCGTATACAAAACATTTGCTTTTTCTTGCACTTTCACTTCACGTCTTGGGGTATAATCGACCAAATAGCGCCCTTTCTCAAATACGGAAAAATCAACACACAACTTCGCAGCTGCTTGCAGTATTTTATCGCTGAGCTGCTGTTTATCAGTCGTAATGATCACATGCGCGGAAGGACGATCTTTAAGATGAAGCCATATATCGCGGGCTTTCGAATTTTGGAGCAGCTGGATGTTTCCTTTTTCACTCTTTCCCAACGACACTTTGTGCCCTTCTATCCAAAATTCAGCAATCCCCTCGGAAGCTTTCCCCGTGGGCTTGGCTTTGGTTCCGACAGATTTTGGAGGAAACAACAATGCGATTTCTTCGGGTGTTTTCGCCTCTTGGATGGTCTGAATAAACAGCTCCAGATGACGAATTTTTTCTTCCAAATTGGCGCGCTCTTTGTAAAGCCCCAATCCTTTTTGCTTTGCTTTTTTGGAACGTTTAAAAAACGATTGTGCCATCATCGCAGCATCTCTGCACTCTTTTGGAACATCGAACTCGATGGGTGTTCCATCAAAATCGGTGAGTTTTAGATGGGTTTCGTACCCTTTAATCGCATGCAAATTTGCTAATATGAGATGACCGATGTGCTGAAATTCCAAAGCTTCTTTGACTAAAAGTTCCTCGTTATCAAGCTGCGTCAAATGCATTTTAAGTTGTTCCAAACGCTTCGTGATCAACGCCGATTTTTCACGCCGCAATCTCTCTAAAATGCCATTGGAATAGCGGGTATATGCATCCCTCAAAAACCCTTCTACATCGTCAATGGGATAAACCGATGGAGTAAAAGAGGGAGGCGGAGGATTGATAAGCGTCTGTCCAACACGCACGGTACGCACAGATACTCCTGCATCGACATGACGGAGAGCTTCCAATACTCTTTCGTCTTTATCCAATAAAATCGCATTGGTATGCTTGCCTGTAAACTCCAGCTGAAGCATCGTAATCTCGCTTTTGTACGAACCGCTCTGACTGACAACAATACGAATCAATTTATCGTTATTGTGTAACGTAATCGACTGAATGGTAGATCGCCCAAGCCGTTTTGAAAGCAGTACATCAAATGGCGCTTGGTACATTTTCCCCCGTTCATCACCAGGAGAAAGAAAAATACTCGGATTATCACGCCTCATGTCAAAAGTGATGACGCTCGCGTTGTCAAAGACTAAACGAATTTGGGTATCACTGAGACGATACGCCATGTTAATCTGTTTGAAACGCTGTAAATAAGTAACAATTTGTTCTAAATGTGAAAATCTCATACGGTTAACTCTTTATACTAATTTCAGAAGGGCTTTATCAAAAGAGAACTACAATAGCGCAGATAACTATCGGTTTAATCGATAAATTTAACCAAAAGGCGGGTCAATACCCCATGGCTGTATTCAATACCATCAAATCCAAATTTATTTTTAATCTGTTTGCCGCTGTGGGCGCCGTATTAATAAGTGTCATTGTAGCATACTTCATTGCCACGAGTTCCATACACGATATTATGACCAATGACCTGTTGACTGTTGCCAATACTCTTGAACAAAATGTTAATTACATTGCCAAGATTGAGCCAAAAGCGTACCAAGAAGATGATTTTAAAAAGGGAATTAAAAGCATAAAAATCGGTGAAAGCGGTTATGTCTATTTTATTAATGCCGATGGCGTGATGACGATCCATCCTAAAGATGAAGGTAAAAACAAAGCAGGGCATGACTACATCGATCATATCCGCGCTGACAAGGCGGGTGGAATCTATGAGTACGTTTCTGCAACCACCGGACAAGATAAAATCGCCGCATACCGCTATATCAAAGCATGGGATATGTGGGTTATTCCAGGAATCAACAAAGCCGATTATTTTGATGCCCTAAAAGCCAGCTTTTTTAAATGGTTTCTCTTTTTAGGGACACTTTTAACATCCATTCTCATCCTTATTAATTACATCTCTGGAAAGAGCATCCTCCGACCTATCGAAGAACTCGACCATGTTTCTGCTGATCTTGCGCATGGGAATGGGGATTTAACCAAACGTTTACCGATATTAAACCGACAAGATGAAATCGGAATTGCCAGCGGATATGTCAATACGTTTATTGAAAAAATTCAATCTACCATTAATGACACCAAAGAGATCACCCACGCTGCGGTTAAATCCACAACGGTACTCAACTCTGCCGCAACCAATTTATCCCAACAATCCCAAAAAGCCAATACCCTTGCACACAACACGAATGAAACCGCTTCCCAAATCGGTCTCTCTCTTAACCAAAGTGTCGCAATGGCTCGTGATACATTAGAAAATACCCAAAGCAGTGCCAACGAACTCGAAAGTGTTCGCGCCATTGCCCATATCATCACCAATGAAATCTATAATACAACACAAATGAGCAATGATTTAGGTGAGCGCTTTGCACAACTCTCCAGTGAAGCCTCCAGTGTCAGCGGAGTCCTTAGCATTATCTCCGATATCGCGGATCAAACCAATCTCCTCGCCCTCAATGCCGCGATCGAAGCCGCACGTGCAGGAGAGCATGGACGCGGATTTGCAGTTGTTGCCGATGAAGTACGCAAACTGGCAGAAAGAACCCAAAAAAGTTTGACTGAAATTAACTCTATCATCTCCGTCGTCATCCAATCCATTTCCGATTCATCGGATATGATGAATGCCAACAGTCAAAATATCGAAAGATTAGGAGAACGTTCTCAAGAGATTGACGCTAAAATTGATTCCACCACTGCTGCTTTGTGCAACAATGTGGAAACAAGTCGCAAGAGCGTTGAGACGTCAGAAGGAATGGCGGTTAAAATCAACGAAATTATCGCTAAAGTTTCCGAGATGTCCAATCTCTCCGAAAGCAATCAATCCGAAATCAATCAAATAGCACAAATAGCAAGTGAACTTTACACTGCTGCGACCAACCTTAATACCCAGCTTGGGCATTTCAAATCCTGAAAATCCTGCTATAATCCGCTAAATTTTTTAAAGGAAAATGATGCAGGCACCCAAAGGGTTTGGTAAAACTTACTTTTCTCTTGCCGCTATTCAAGCATACGCTTCAGCGGTTCGCATGCTTCAAAACTTTACCCGTATCGAGTGGATTTGTCCTACGCATCCCATCCACACTTACTCTACCGTATCCCCTCCAAAGAGTGTCCTTACCTCATCCATTATGATTATTATTCAAGGACACCCATGTTTAAACACACCCTATCATTCGTTGCGTCTGCAACACTAGTTGCCTCTTTAGGGGCTGATACTCTCACACTTGATCCCATCATCGTTAGCGCCTCCAAAACCGAGCAATCGCTCAAAAATACCACTGCAAATATCGATATTATCACGGCTGAAGAAATTGAAGAAAAACACTACACTACCGTCGCTGAGGCATTAAATTCTCTCCCGGGAATCAGTATCACAAATAGTGGCGGGCTTGGTACCACCCAGACGGTTTTCATTCGCGGTATGGACACCAACAGAGTATTGGTTCTCATCAACGGCATACGCTACCAAGACCCCTCCAATACCAATGGTGCCGGTTTTGCCCATCTTATGATCAGCGATGTTGAACGCATAGAAGTGATTAAAGGCGCACAAAGCGGCATCTGGGGTGCCGATGCAAGTGCAGGTGTTATTAACATCATCACAAAGTCAGCACAAGAGGGGACCCATGTAGGAGCCCATATCGAAAAAGGAAGCTTTGACACTGAAAAATGGGGTGGATTTGTGTCGCATAAAACCGATTTATATGATGCTAAAATTTCTATTGATCGTATTATGAGCGACAGTTTTACCGCCAAAACTTTATCTGGGCAAGATATAGAGAATTTTGAAAATGACCCCTATTCCAATACGACGCTCAATCTTTCCGGTCACATTCGTCCCACCTCAACTGATACTATTGGCATGAACTGTACCGATATTAACGCATTAAGCAATTATGATTCAACAAATCCAAATACACTGCAAAGAAGTGATATACGAACCAAACTTTACGGAATCACGTATAATAAAATCTTGAACGCCCATACTATTTCCCTCAAAGGAAATCTCTCAAAATTTGACCGCAGTGAGCTTGATGCTACTTCGGGTGTCAAAGTTTTTCATGGCCAAACGAAGCAAGTTGAAGCAAATGATAAAATCCAATACCGTGATAACGATTTTATCATTGCAGGTATCATGAAAGAATCTTTCGAGGTCGATTACATTAAAACCACCGGTTCAACAGGAGAGAAAGAAGTTGCCTCCAAAGCAGCGTATCTTACCAACTTGAATACACTTGGCAGCCTCATCCTTACGCAAAGCCTTCGAAGAGACAACTATAGCAATTTTGATGGAAAAACAACGGGGAAAATAGGGGTGAAATACACAGTTTCCCAAGATCTCCATATCGGTGGGAACTACGGAACCGCCTATACAGCTCCGAATATTATTCAGATACTCAATCCCTGGGGAACGACCAATATCAATCTTAACCCTGAAAACACAAAAAGCTATGATGTAAGTATCGGTTATAAAAACTTTACTGCCACCTATTTTGATAATCATGTTGAAAATTTGATCGAATGGAGCGGTGGGATGTATACCAACTTAAACGGCACCAGCACTTTCAAGGGATATGAATTTGCCTATCAGCAAAATCTTTTTAATTCGCTTTCGCTCAATGCCAATTACACTCATCTCTCCCGTTTTGAGGATGAAGAGGGAAATGATTTGGCCAGACGTTCCAAACGTGAAGCAAAAATATCTCTTGATTACTATGGGATAGAAAAATGGCATTTTGGATTGAATGGGCAGTATATTGGAACACGTTATAATAACACCAATCAGACAGGGGCACAAACGGGGCGTTATACAGTTGCAAACGGTGTTATCAATTACGATCTTACCGATTCAATCAAGCTGTATGGTAAAATCGACAATATCACCGATAAATACTATCAGACTGTCGATGGATACGCAACATCTCCAAGAGCATGGTATGCAGGATTAAAGGCATCATTCTAATGAAATTTATCAGCTTACTATTCATTATAGGTTTGTCCGTTTTTGCAAACGATATTGAAGTAACCATCCTTTACGGCAACGGCAAACCTGATAAAATTGTTCAAACAACTTATACCCCCGGAATGAGCGCTCTTGAAGTACTCCAAAAAGTCAGCAGTGTCCAAACGAGTAAAACAGGAAAATTTCTCTTTGTACGATCCATTGACGGGGTGAAATCTGAAATTGGTAAATTCGGATGGTTTTATCTCATTGATGGTGAGTCGGTCGCTACGACAGCAGAAAACTATCCATTAAAAGATGCCAAGCGTATGCTGTGGGTCTATAAGGTGGAAGCGTGCTATTAAGAGTTTTACTGCTTATGCTGCTGTGGAGCAATCTCTTTGCTGCCCAGCGGATTATTGCCCTTTCTCCTTCCATCAATGAAACCCTTTTTGCACTGGGAGCGGGGGATCAGGTCATTGCTAATACCGAATATTGCAATTACCCTCCCCAAGCTAAAAATAGACCAAAAGTCGGGGGTTATTTCTCCCCCTCTTTGGAAAAAATACTCGCACTCAATCCTACCATGGTCATTATGCAGGAAAACAATGCCCATCTTGCACAAAAACTTGAACAGCTTGGGATTAGAACAATGGTCATAAAAATCGATTCCTATCCTTCTATCCGTCAATCCATTTACTCTATTGCTAAATATGTGCATAAAGAAAACGAAGGAAAAGCAATCGTGAGCGAACTCGATCAAAAACTTCACTCCCTCAAAGGGATCGTGAAAAATCAGAAGATTTTGATGGTGTTCGGCCACAATACGGATCTCTCAAAACCACTTTATGTTTCAGGGCAGAATCTTTATTTTGAAGACATTATCCGTGCCAGCGGAAATCGCAATGCTCTGCAAAGCAAACGCAAGGGACAGCCGGTTTTGAATCTTGAAAACATTATCGCAATCAATCCTGATGTCGTCATCCTCCTCGCCCCCAATACCCACGAGCTTGGGCTGACCAAAGAGGCGCTGATCACTCCATGGATGAATCTACCGATCAATGCCGTCAAAAATAAAAAGATATACGTCGAAGACAAAGGCTACTCGAGTAATCCTAGCCAGCGCCTTGGATTATTTCTGACCGACATGAGAGGATTTTTACACGATGCTGCACGTCGATAATCTCTCCCATCAAATTTTAAAACAGGTGAGTTTTAGCCTCGACCGTAAAGAAAACCTAACCATTTTAGGGAGCAATGGAAGTGGAAAAACAACGCTTGCCAAAGCAATCTGCCATCTCATTCATAATGACAGGGTCATGATTGAGGGAAAGAAAGTTTCTGATCTCACTGTACAAGAACGCAGTGAAACGATCAATTTTATCCCTGCGAAATTAAGTGTTTACGATGAATACCTCACCGTATGGGATTATTTAAATCTCAATATCCGTAAAGAGGGGCAAAACGATCACCTCAATGAGGTTTTACAACTACTGAACATAGCCCATTTAAAAAACAACCGATGCCATCACCTCAGCAGTGGCGAATCGGCGCTACTTCTCATTGCCGGAGCGATACTTCATAACGCCCGTTACACCATTTTCGATGAGCCTACGGCCAACCTCGATCAAGTCAAAAAAGTCAAAGTTTATGGGCTCCTCAAAAACAGCCCCCATTTTCAAAATAAGATCATCATTACCCACGATTTGAATTTAGCCTACAAACTGGGGTATAACATTCTGTTTTTGGAAGAGGGGGAAGTGCATTACTTTGGAGAGTGCGAACCATTTTTTGAGTCGAATCATCTCAAAAGCTGTTTTGGAAACGCTATCAAAAACAGTAACGGCAACTTTGTGGTGAACTACGATGAAACTCTTTAGCCTTCTCCTCGCGGTTGCGATTCTTATCCTTGCTCCTTTTTTCGGACAAATCGATCTCAATTTTCTTGAGATAATGGATCCGTCCGCTTCGTCTTACATGCTATTTTGGGAACTGCGCGCCCCTAGGGTAATAATCGCATTTTTCAGCGGAGCTATCTTGAGTCTTGCAGGCTTGGTATTTCAAAGCCTCTTTCGCAATCCTCTCACTACTCCTTTTACCCTTGGCGTTGCCAGCGGGGCGACGTTGGGAACGGCGATCGCCATTGTCTTTTTCTCCGGAATCGTCTTTTGGCAATACACGTTGAGCTTTATCGGAGCACTCCTGACGGTTTTTATTTTATTTTTAATCTCCCGATCGCTTAAAACAACCCAAACCAATTCGTTATTACTCGTCGGAGTCGCTCTCTCTTTTTTCTACTCGGCGGCGCTTATGGTCCTCTTTTTTCTCAGCGATTTTCAACAAAGCTACTCCATTGTCCGCTTCACGATGGGAAGTTTGAATATTATCGGCTTTGATTTTGTTTATCCGGTTGTCGGAGTTTCCCTCTTGTTTCTGGCGATAATCCATGGGTATCGTAAAGAGATAAAGCTTCTCCTCACCTCGCTGGATTTTGCTTTTCTTAAAGGGATTGAAGTCACCAAAATCACTATGCTGTTATTACTCCTAACGTCACTTGCCATTGCGGTGTGCGTTAGCGTCATAGGCCCTATCGGATTTGTAGGACTGATCGTGCCGCACATCATCAAAACGATTTATCAAAAAAGCAGCGATCAGCTCATCTTCCCCGCTTTTTTTTACGGCGGCGTTTTTTTAGTCTTATGTGATCTTATCGCTCGTAATCTCGGAGCCACTTCGGATATCCCCATCGGGGTCATCACTTCGCTTTTGGGTGGACCATTTTTCATCTATTTAATTTTACATCGAAATCGGGGACACTGATGGGGATCAAAACAACCATCACTCTCAAAGAACTCCGTGATCAAATCGCTTGTAACGTCCTGATTCCAACAGAGCATGGGGTCAGCGACAGCGTTTATATTACCGATCAAGGGGTATTGAAACTCTTTGAATCTGCCTCGAGAGAGGCTATTTCTCAAGAGAGAAATTTACTACGCAGACTCATCCATCTCAGGGTTGGACAACAAAGCAGTGATCTTTTTGTCCTCCACAATAAGCCGTGCGTCATGTATGAAAAGATCCCCGGAAAAAGTCTCGAAAAAGCTGACAATCATCACATTGTCCAGATTGCCCGGTTTATGCGCGAATTTCATACCTGCACTGCCGGACTCACTTCCCAGAACACCCCTTTGTTTGAAGCTTCCCGCCTTCAGTCGCTCATCGATCAAACGCAATACCTCCCATTTCAGAAAATTTTTGATTCCATTGATCTTCAACTTGCACGCGATGGCGTAATACACGGGGATCTGTTTTTGGACAATGCCCTTTTTGAAAAGGGTGAGCTTAGCGGTGTTTTTGATTTTATCGATGCGTGTGAGGGGGACTTTTTGTTTGATCTGGCCGTTGTTGCCATCGCATGGTGTTTGGATGGGGAAAATAATCATTCTAAAGTCGATCTTTTGCTCACCCATTATCATTCCAACGTGAGTAGGGAGAAGTTCATCCCCTACATGAAATACGCACTTCTCTACTACGCGACCACCCGCTATCTGAACCATCGGGACTATCAAACTCTTCTTGACAAAATCACCCACTTAGACAAAGGCCGGATGTGAATTTCACCCTCCAAGATGCCCAAGCACTCCAAACCATCCTCTCCTCACGACGCGACGTCAGAGGAAACCGCTACATCGATAAAGTCATTGCTCCCGAAGTGTTAGAAGCCATTTTGCATGCCGCCAATTGCGCCCCCTCAGTCGGATTCTCTCAGCCGTGGGAATTTATGGTGATAGACGACTTAGAGCTTCGCGAAAAGGTATACTCAGAGTTTGAAAAAGAGAACGGCAAAGCCAAAAAAATCTTTCATGCCAACGCCCTCTATCCTTCACTGAAACTCGAGGGGATCAAAGAGTCGGCCTATAACATCGCGGTGCTCTACAAAAAGCCTACCAAAGCGATATTAGGGCAAACTTCCCAAAAAAGAGTAGGAGAGTACAGTGTCGTTTGTGCTATCCAAAACCTTTGGCTCATGGCTCGTGCTTACAATATCGGTGTGGGCTGGGTGAGTATCCTGAAACCTAAAAAAATTAAAAGAATATTGGAAATCTCCTCACAGTACAAACTGATCGCCTATCTCACGATCGGCTATGTCGATAAATTTCTAAATGAACCGGAACTGCAAACACTGAACTGGGAAGCCAAAAAAGAGCTCCCCGAAGTAATCTCAACAAGGACAAATAATGACCATTAAAACGATTTTAGGCAACAATGATTTTGCCGAATTTTTACGCGGGAAGAAAGGGACATTTTTTCTCAGTCTCAGCAATACCGATACTGCTAAAATAGAGGGGATTACCCAAGCAGGGATTCCGGGCATGATCCATCTGACTCCGACACTCGATGCCGAGTTTCTCTGTACAGGAGAGGTGCGCAGTCTCGAAAACATCGCCACTACCCCCAAAGGGGTTCCCACCCCCGGCCTCATTACGAGAGCCGTTCATCTACTCTACCCGTTTAGCACCCTTGCTTTGCTTGACCTTGGATTGGAGGTCAAACCCAAAATAGACTATTTTCCCCTTTATGATTTTGGGATCATCCCTAGCGGTTCGATCGAGACGGGCGCGAACATCGATGCGATGGAACTCTTTGAAAAAGGGTTAGAGTTTGCGCAAGAGTATCTGTGCCACAATGACTATATAATTTTAGGAGAATCGGTCCCCTCAGGTACGACTACAGCACTCGCAACTGCTTTGGCATTGGGATATGACGCCCGTGATAAATTCAGCAGCAGTTTTAAAAATGCCCCAAGCAGCATGAAGGAGAGTGTTGTTGATGCGGCGCTTTCATCCTGTCGAGAGGGTGATGATCTGTTTGAAAAGCTCTCCCGCGTGAGCGACAACATGCTCATTTTCAATGCGGGGTTTGTTTTGGGTCTGCAAAAACGCAAGATTACCACCGTCCTAGCAGGCGGGACACAGATGGCGGCACTGCTTTTGGTGATTAATTCAATCCTCAAACACACCAACCAAACCATTAATAGCCATAAACTCGCACTGTGCACCACCAAGTGGGTCTATGAAGACCCAAACTCAGATATCAAGGGATTGCTGGAGATGCTCGACTTTTCCCTTAGCGCCTACTACGTCGATTTTGATTTTTCCCTCACCTCTCATCCTGCCCTTAAACTCTATGACGAGGGGGAGGCCAAAGAGGGGGTCGGTGCCGGAGGAGCACTCATGTACGCCTGCCTAAACGGCATCACCAAAGAGGAAGTCACTCGCAAAGTGGAGAGCTTTTTGCGATGAAAATACTCTATTTCGGAGGGCAAAAATCGGGTAAAAGTACCTTAGCAGAGTCCAAAACCCTAGAAATCTCACCCCAAAAACCCTATTATCTTGCGACCTACGATACGACTTTCGGCGACAATGAGATGGGAGCACGGATCGACAAACATCGCCGCACACGAGGCGAAAACTTCATCACCCTCGAAGAGACGCATAACCTATCCGACGTTATTCACTCCGGCCATACTTATCTCATCGACTGCATCTCCATGTGGCTTCTCAACCGCTTGAACGATGAGGAGCAGACGCTTCTTCAGGAGATTGAGAAACTGGGAGAGGTCGATGCCAACATCGTGTTTGTTCTCAACGATGTCAGTACTGGGGTCATTCCCAACGATCCCCTGAGCCGCCGTTATGTCGATCTCAGCGGCATCATCGGCCAAACACTCGCCCGTATCTGCGACGAAGTGTATGAAGTGAAATTGGGCTTGGAGATACGGTTAAAATGACGCCCTACGGTCATGGAGGGGATGTGAATGCATTTGCGGCGCACTGTGGCTGTAACGTATGCGAAGTCGTTGATCTCTCCAGCAATATCAACTTCATCACCCCATCGGTTGATTTTAGCACCGTCCCCCTCAACAGCTATCCCAATTATAAAGAACTAACACAAACGTTAGCCGACTATTACAACATACACCCTGATGAATTGGAGCTTTTCAACGGGGGGTCTTCGGCTATTTTTTCTCTGATGCACTTTTTCGATCATCCCACCTGCACCCTCTACTCCCCCGCCTATCTGGAATACAAAAAAGCGGCGCTTCTCCACGGGAAAAAGGTGGATCTCATCAACCGTGTTGACGATAGCGCTCAAAAAGTAGAAAATGATTCTTTAGTCATCTTCGTCAACCCCTCCACCCCCGATGGAAAATATTATGATCTAGATATACTAATGCAAGAGTGGATGGCGAAAAACTGCACGATACTCATCGACGAATCGTTTTTGGAGTTTTGCGGCGGAGAATCAGTCAGCCGATACCTGCAAACCTACAACAAACTCTACGTTTTAAAATCACAAACCAAATTTTACGGATGCGCGGGGGTGAGAGTCGGAATCGTCCTCTCCTCAGCGGAGAATATCCGCGCACTCAAAGAAAAAGAGCCGCTGTGGAAAATCTCGGCACTTGATGGTCATTTTCTCATCACGGCTTTGCGTGATAAGTCGTTTCGTGCGCAATCGCGGGAACTGAACGCGGAGGCGAAAACGTATCTGAAAACTATCCTCGATAACTCTCCCTTTTTTGAGAAGGTATTTGAGAGCGATGCGAATTTTTTCCTTGTCCGTCTCGCTTCGATCTCTGCGAAAGAGTTTCAGGAGAAGCTCATTCCTCATAAGATTATGGTGCGCGATTGTTCCAATTTCGATTTTTTGGATGAGCGGTATGTGCGGATCGCAGTGAAAGATATCGAAGTATTGATGCGGTTTGAGGAAGCACTGTGTTCTTTGACCTAGCTCTTATCGCCTATATCACCGACCGCATCTTCGGCGAATTCAAATTCATCCGCCATCCTGTCGTACTGATGGGGGATTTTATCACCACCTTTAAAAAGCGGTTTTATGCGAACACTATCGTGCGCGGATTTTGGCTCGTGTTTTGGTTGTTAGCGTGCGTGTTAGCACTCGTCTATCCGATCACGATGATCGATAATGTATGGGTATTAGGGATCATCGCCTCGACGGGGATCGCTGGGAAGATGCTCTACGAGAGTGTCCGAAATGTCTTGAACGAACCGCAATCGATCCGCTACCTCGTCAGCCGCGACACCGAAAACCTCAGCGAGAGGGATATCAACAAAGCCGCTATCGAGACCTACGCCGAAAATCTCAGCGACGGTGTGATCGCCCCGCTGTTTTATCTGTTAGTTTTCGGTTTGCTCGGGCTGTTTGGCTACAAAGCGATCAATACCCTCGATTCGATGGTGGGATACCGCACTGAAAAATACGAAAAATTCGGCAAGGCAAGCGCACGATTGGACGATGTTATCAATTACATCCCCTCACGCATTACGGCGGTGATCATATTGACCCTTTTCGGCAAACTCGGAAAGCTCAGACAAACATGGCGTTACGGCGCATTGCATGAGAGTCCCAATGCGGGATATCCGATTGCGGCGATGGCGTTGTCGCTCGATCTCTCCCTCGGAGGGGCGACATCGTATTTCGGCAGGATAAAAGAGAAGCCCTATTTCGGAGAGGGAAAGCGGGAGATCACTGCCGAGGATATCCGCCGCGCATTGGCTCTTCAGTGGAAACTCGATACCCTTGTGATACTAGTATTAGCGGCGGGAGTTATGGCATGAAATCGATCTCTATTTTCGGCACTTCCTCGGATGCGGGAAAATCGACCCTGACGTTTGTGATCGGACGGCTCCTGCAAGAGAAAGGGATTAACGTCGGGGTGTTCAAAGCCCAAAATGTCTCCAATAACTCCCGCGTTTGTGATGATGGGAGCGAAATCGCTATCGCTCAGTATTTTCAAGCTGAAGTGCTGGGGATACCGACGAGCTACCACCTCAATCCCGTACTGCTCAAATCGGGGCATGGAAACAGCGCCTCTCTGATCGTCAAGGGAAAAGTCGTTCAGGACAAAGAGGTTCGGGAATACTACCGTGACCTCGATACCCTCAAACCTGCCGTTGATGAGTGTTTTGAATATCTGCAATCACGCTACGAGTGTGTCGTATGTGAGGGAGCGGGAAGTCCCGTAGAGCTGAACCTGATGGACAAAGACCTCTCCAATATCTACATTGCGCAAAAATACAATACTAAAATCATCCTCGTCGCCGATATCGAAAAAGGGGGCGTATTCGCTTCAATTTGGGGGGTTTATAATCTCCTCCCAGAAGCGTTACGCGCGAACGTCATCGGGGTGATCGTCAACAAATTTCGAGGTGATCGAACCCTCTTCGACGAAGGGGTGAATATCATCGAAGAGCGTTTTGGCATCCCGGTGCTGGGGGTCCTCCCCTATCTCCCCCTCAACCTCGGATTTGAAGATTCCCAAAGTCTCAAAAACTTCGTCCAAAACAAACCTCACACAGCAAAAAAAATCGGGATTATCAACTACCCCACGATGAGCAATTACAACGATTTCGAACCGCTCATTGCCGATGAGAAGATTTTCGTCGAATTTATCACCTCCAATGTTTCGCTGGAGAATTTTGATCTCATTATCCTCCCCGGAAGTAAACTGGTGATCAAAGATTTGCAGTGGCTGAAAAAAACGGGGCTGTTCGAAGCACTCAAAGAGCGGCAAAAAGAGATATTGGGGATTTGCGGCGGGTATCAGATGATGTTTGAGAGCATCATCGATGATGAGTGTGTCGAGACGGCAAAGCCCAGTCGCGAAGAAGCACTCGGATTTATCGATGACGTTATCATTTTTCAAAAAGAAAAAGTGCTCAAAAAAGGGGAATATCCCCTCTTCGGTAAGATTATACAGGGATTTGAGATCCATCACGGGGTGAGCAAAAAATATCCGCTGTCGTATGAAAAGGGTCACATCAAAGGGACGTTCGTTCACGGTATTTTTGAGGATGAAGCATTTGAGACTTATAAAAAAACGACCATCGACAGCTTTATCGCCACGATGAGAAAAGAAATTGATATAGAAAGGATTTTGAAATATGTCCTATAAAAAATGGTTCGATGAGCACGCCCAAAAGCATAAAGTAATTATGGAAAAATTGACCGCCTTGAGCGATCAAGAGGTGATTGAGTATTTTCGATTTGAAAACATGGTACAAAACGAAAAAGACTTTTGCCCCCTCTACGCGGACAATAAAAAATGTCACGATACCCCTGAGCTCAACTGCTATTTGTGTGCCTGTCCCAACTTTCGGTTTAACGACAAAGGGTTCAAACAAGAAGAGGAAAAAACCCTCTTTAGCACCTGTTCGATTGAGAGTCCTGACGGTGACCGCTACGTCAGCGAGAGTGCCATTCACCAAAACTGCGCGGGGTGTCTCGTCCCTCACAGAGAAAGTTACATTAAAAAAGTGTTCGACCGCAACTGGCTGGCCATCATGAAAGAGGTGCCGTGTGAATAACCTTTATTTGGGGATTAAATTTGCTTTGAGCTACTTCACGGTTCTCCCGATCCGCTTTAGCGACAGTGATGATCTTTCCCAGCCAAAAGTCCTCTCTTCGATGCTCTATGCGCTTCCCGTAATCGGATTGTTCCTCTCAGCTCTGAGCGTCGGTTTGTTTACTCTTTTGGAACCGCTGCAATGGCTTGGGGCCATTATCGCGGCCGTGGCGTACATGGTGATGTACGGATTTATCCACACCGAAGCGATCATTGATGTCGCTGATGCCCTCTACGCTGCGCACAGCGGTAAAGATCCCTATGTGGTCATCAAAGAACCTGGTGTCGGAGCAATGGGGGTACTTTATGGGGTCAGTTTTATCCTTCTCAAAATCGCCGCCCTCTCGACGCTGTTGATGCACCATCTCTTTTTACCGTTTATCGCGATTGCCATGATTAGCCGTATTGCCCTCCTTGTCTTGATAAAACATCATGATTTTCGCTCCTCGTTTGTCTCCAAGCTGCATGAGAGCCTTACTCTCTTTCCCCTGCTGCTCGTGATTACCCTTTATTCAGGTGCTGGATTTTACCTCCTCTCGTGGCCTTTTTTCTCCCTCTTCTTTCTGGGGATCGTCACCGCCCTCACCCTCTGCGCCCTCACCAAAAGATCTCTCGGATTTATCAACGGCGATGTTTTAGGGATGTCGCTAGAGGGGGTTGAACTGATTTTAATTTTGGCCGTCTTGCTCACATGGAGCTAACCCTCCTGCGCCATGCGCCGCTACCTACGGCGTATCACGGAAGATACATCGGTCATACCGATATCCCTATCGACGAGACCCTTTTTGAGCATAATAAAATCGAGCATCTGCTGCATCAAAAATTTGACCGTATCTACTCCTCAGATTTAGTACGGTGTACCGCAACACTGGAAAGGATGGGGATGGGGTCGTTTATCACCGATTCACGCCTCAGAGAAGTGCGTTTTAAGCCATCGATCGAGGGGAAAAGTTTTGCCCAAATCGAAGCCATGGAAAGTTTTAATCCCGATGCTTTGAATTCCAAAGAAAGCTGGCACCATTATGTCTGTGACGAATCGTCGCTTATGTTTCAATCACGAATAGAATGCTTTCTGAATGAACTTCCAAAGGATGGGAGTGTTTTGATTTGTACTCATGGCGGTACGATTGCCATGATTTTGTCTCTGCTAAACCCCGTTCTTTCGGATGAGCCATTAGGCTACCTTGATTATATAACCGTAAGTTTAGGGTAAAATAGCGAAAACAACAAAGAGGGACATATGCGTCAATTACTGCTCATCATCCTATTTTCCTCTTTGTTATTTTCGGCTTCCCTTCCTCTGTATTTCAAAGGCAATGAAAAAATAACTTCGCGTGATTTGTATGACACGCTGGGGCTTAGGCTCCCTTATGCCATAGAAATGTGGGAAGATCATCCCCTGCTTGATCCCGCTGCGATTTCCCAAAGCGTTTCAGCCCTTATGAGCTACTATCGCTCACGCGGCTACTTTGATGCAAAAATAAGTGCTCAAGACAATAACACTTCCATTCTTTTTGTTATCCAAGAAAATGAACCTGTTGTTGTCGCTGATATCAAGATCAACAGCAGCTTGGACGTAGATAACGTCATCACTCTCAAACTAAACGATCTTTTTGATCAAGAGGCCTTCGCCGCGTCGAAGCTGGACATCAAAAAGCGGTATGGGGAGCGCGGATATTGCAATGCTGATTTTAACTCCAAAGCATGGATTGATATCCAAACCCATAAAGCCTACTTGCTGTTTGAAGCAACCCCCAATGATCCCTGTACGTTTGGCACCGTGAATGTACAATCGACACCGAATATTGATTCCCAGCTTACCGCATCCATGCTGCGCTTTAATGAAGGAGATCCCTACAACCTCGCAACTATCCAGCAAAGTTACGAATCCCTGTATGCACAAGAAGCCATCGCCCGAGTCCGAATCAATGATAACGATCGTAATGGCAGCATTGTCCCCATTATCGTCGATATCGAAGAAACAGAGAGACCGATCCGCTTTACGGCAGGTTTGGGCTACAGCAGCGACCAAGGATTCGGAGCGCGCACAGGGATTAAGCACCGTAATTTTTTCGGGAATCTCAAAACACTCTCTCTGGATGCCCAATTTACGCAAATCAAACAAGAAGCTTCGGGTACCCTCTCGGTTCCTCTGCACAACCGCGCTTCCATCCATGGAGAAGTGGGTTACTCTGATGAACTGTTTGAAGGGTATCGAAATCAAAGTGTTTTTGAAAAACTCACCCTGAAATATCAAGACATCCCCTCTTCAGCACTTGTAGGCCTACTGTTCGATCAAACCAAAACGTATGAAAGTACCAACACAGACGCTTTTCCCAATACGAATCTGTTTATTCTTTCACCGCTGGGGGAGATTAACATCGATACGCGCGACAAACCGCTTGACCCCAAAAAAGGGTATTGGATTAACGCCAAAGCTCAAGGCTCATTGCTCTCTGAATATTCAGACGCAACCTACTTTAAAACATTGTTATCTGGGGCTTATTTGGAGAGCATAGGGGATCATGTTGTGGGGACGAGAGTCAAATGGGGAACGTTGCGTACCTACGAAGGGCAAACGCCCCCTTCCTACCGTTTTTATGCGGGGGGTATGAACTCCAACCGCGCGTACACTTATCGCGAACTTGGACCCAAAGATTTTCACGGAGATCCGCTTGGATTTGCGAGTCTCTTGGAGGGAAGTGTTCTACAGTGCTTTGCGTGGGGTATTATTTAGTGATTTAACCTTCGGCTCGGATGACTATATCCCTGATTACTCTGTTCCCTATTGGGCAGTGGGTACTGGATTGCGCTATGTCACCCCTATTGGTCCTATCGCGATCGATGTGGCGGTTGATCCTGAAGACAGCAGCCAATATGCGATCCATTTTCGCGTAGGGGAACTCTTTTAACGGTTAGTGTCAAAGCGACAGTGTCGCTATGTAATACTTTTCATCCTGAGCATCATTCAACCGCCATCCGTAATAATCACACAGCGTTTGAGCGATTTCCAGCCCAACACCCGTGGAGTGTATAATCGGAGCAACCTGATCGCACATCGGGTTTTTGATTTCAAAAATACCTTTGTCACAGCTCAAATAAATAGTACTCCCCTTACACGTATGATTGAGGGCATTTTCAATCAAAATGCGTGCCACCCGCTCAAATGGAGCTTTGGGCAGAAGTGCCGATGAAGTTTCCGGAATAGAGAGTTCAAAATGAAGCTCGCGATGCTGCCAGAGTGGTTTAAGCTCCTCAATCCATTCCTCAACCGATTTTTTTAAATAAATTGTTTCCATAATCTCTGACCGTTGCGTCGCATGCAAAATATCGGTTATCTTCTCTGAAATGGTGTCAATCTCTTCACGCGCTGCCCCAATAGCATCGCTGTTCCACTCCCCCTTGAGATCCGCGATATCAATGCGCAAGCGCAACTGTGCCAATGGCGTTTTAAGCTCATGGGTGAGTGCTTTCATCGAATCGCGCTGAGCGCTTTGCAAACCGCTGATACGCTCTTGAAGCGTGGCAATCGCGTCGCGTAAAGCGATAATCTCGGTTCCTCCTCTCACTACGTTCGGTTTATTTTTAGGATCACGGCATGTCAGGCAGTGGTTGACCAGCTCGTTAAACGGAGCAAAAAGGTGGCGGATGAGGAGATAAATCATTCCACTCGTAAAGAGCAATCCCAGCAAAAAGAAAAACCATCGATCGGCCATCATTTTAATCAGCTCATCATCGATTTTAGCCGTTGAAGAGCTGATCACCAAATAGCGCCCATCCGCCAAAAGAGCCGAACGAAACAGACGATCGTCGCTTTGTATAGGCAATACAGAAAGTACTTCGATACGCAGCGCATGCAGTAATCCACCCTTCAAAATATTCTTCATTTGCTCATTTTTGCGGATCTCCACCACCATTTTCGGATCCCATTTCGACAAATCGTACTCTTGCGTCACAATGTTGGTCAAAAACGAAAGACTGCGCGTCAAACATTTTTCCATGTGGTGATAATAAATGTGGGCCAACCCATACCCAAATATCACCACCGAAAAGATCGTCATCCCTAATGAAACGGCTAAAATTCTCCCTTTAAACGTTTTTAAAAGCATAACCTCTCCCTTTGAGCGTTTCGATGGGGTTGACGGGTAGTTTTTTGCGGATATTGCTGATGACCACATCAATGGTATTGGAGGTCATCGAGCTTGGATCATCATAGATGGCATTGGCAATATCGTCTCGCGTAAAAACTTTATCGGGTCTGGACGCAAGAAAAAAGAACAAATCATGCTCTTTTTTGGAGAGTGATATTGTCTCTCCCTGTGTACTCAACGTTTCATTCTTCATATCGATTAGCAAAGACTCCATACTAATCACATCGGGAGTGTAGCGTCGTATCAGGGCATCAAGGCGCATTTTAAGTTCTCGCAAATCATACGGCTTTTCGAGATAATCATCCGCCCCTGCACTCAGTCCTGCAATGCGCTCCTCAACTCCACCATACGCACTGGCAATCATAATGGCACAGGTGGGCTGAAGCTTTTTGAGCTTGGGAATCATCTCCATCCCTTTATCAACCCCTGAGAGATTACGATCCAACAAGAGCGCATCATAAGCATAGCTCCCAATGAGTTCAATACCCTCTTCCAGTGAGCCCGCCGCATCAATCGTATGAAAAACTTCTAACGCATCCTTTAACATAGACCGTAATTTTAAATCATCTTCAATTATTAATATTCTCATACACATATTGTAATGCATTTGCATTCTTTTTCCCTTTAAATGCCACAAAATACCCTTTTTCATGATTTTTTCATCTAGTACAAGTAGGATTGGCCTCATAAATGACTTAAGGAGAACTTATGATGAAAAAAACAGCGATCTTGACGCTATCAGCAGTACTGGCTTCTCAGCTGATGGGAGCGGAAGATTTAAGCGAAATGCTCAAAGAGGGAAAAGGCGGCGGTTACATCCGTATCCACCACATCGAACCAGCATTTTCGGATACCGTAGCAGCAACCGGAAGTGTCATCGGGGGTAAACTCAAATACCAAACGGGTGCACTTTACGGCTTACGCTTTGGTGCAGCTGCTTATACCACGCACGATACAGGCTTGACCAAATGGGATTATAAAACCAAAGACGGTTATAGCCAAGTAGCCATGGGGCTTCACGGCGGTGAACTCGACAGCTATACAACATTAGGTGAAGCGTATGCGAGCTACCACCTCTCAAATACTGACATCACTTATGGTCGTCAAGAGTTCAAAACGCCGATGACTGAAAACGCGGTTACCATCATCCCGAATCTTTTTGAGGGAACCGTTGCGACAATCAAAGAACTTCCTGACTTTACGGTAACGGCAGCTCATATCACCAAAATGCAGTACGGTACCCGTGCAGGAACCGATGCCGCATTAATTGGTGATGGGGCTTACGCCATTACATCAGGCGCTGGATATGGATTTGTTAACCCAGTAACCAGTACTACAACAGGTGCTTTAACTACTGCGGGATACGGTAAAGAAGTCTTTCAAGATATGGGAGAAGCCACTTTTGGTAGAACCGCGGCAGATAACCTCAGTGGTAATGCAAAAATGGATACGGCGGGGGTAACTTCACTGGGGATAGACTATGCCAAAGGTGGCTTTAAAGCCCGTATTTGGGATTATTACGCTCATGAAATGTACAACACCATCTATGGTGATCTCGAATACAAAATGGATGCAGGCCCTGCTAAAGTGACGCTTGGTGCACAAATTTTGAAACAAGATGACGTCGGTAATTTCGCAACATCACTTGGAGCAACCTCAGAAATTGATAAATTACGAACCGTAACCACTCCAAATGGAGTAACTGTATACAAAACTAAAATCAGCGCGGATGGATCGATCGATGCACTCCTTTGGGGGGTAAAAGCACAAGCTGATATTGGTGATTTTTCATTTTCGGCTGCCTATAACAAAAATGAAGACGGTCATGTTATCAACGCCTGGGGTGGTGATCCAGCGTATACGAGTATGATTTTTGCCCGTAACGAATACCGCGCGGATACGACAGCCTACAAACTGGGTGCCGAATACAGCTTTGCATCCCTGGGTGTTCCAGGCCTTAAATTTATCTACAACCATGCAGCATACGATACGGATGTTAAAACATGGACTACTGATACCTATGTTCATACCGGAATGAGAAATGAACAAACCGAAGTCGATGATTATATCCTCCACTACGCCGTTCCCTCGGTCAAAGGACTTTGGTTCCGTCTGTTTCACGTTCAACGTGACAATGATACGCGCCAATACGAGCAAGAACACACGCGTCTCGTCGCAAACTTGAACTTCTAAGGAGAAACTATGAATTTATCACGACGCGATCTACTCAAAGTTTCAGGGCTTGGTGCTGCGGCACTCGCCCTTAGCGGAGCTGGCGCAACCTCAGCAAGTGCATCCGAAAATCCGGCGGCCTCATCTGAACTCATGCCTAAACTCGCAGGAAAACGGGTGGTTATCATCGGCGGCGGATGGGGTGGTCTGACGGCTGCTCGCTACATCAAAAAAGAGGCTCCTGAGAGCGAAGTCGTCGTTTTGGAAAAACGCGACACTTTTGCCTCCTGCCCAATCAGCAACGAATGGTTGGCCGGTGAAGTGACAATGGACTTTTTAACGCGCGACTATTTCACTGCGGCCAAAGATTTCGGCTACAAAATGATCCAAACCACGGTAACCGATATCAATCGTGACACCCGTACCGTGAAAACGACCACAGGCTCAATCGGCTATGACTATCTCGTACTTTCACCCGGTATTGCGTATGACTATTCCAAATGGTTTGGCAACGATACCCAAGCCGCAGAGCGCTGCCGTCAAGAGTGCCCGCCTGCATTAATACATGGCAGTGAGCATGTAGCATTGAAAAAAATGCTCGAAGATTTTGAGGGGGGGAATTTCATCATCTCGATTCCCGATGGAGCATACCGTTGTCCTCCTGCACCGTATGAACGTGCCGCGATGATGGCACACTTCATGAAGAAAAACGGGATCAAAGGCAAAGTGATCATCCTCGATCCAAAAGCCAAACCGGCACCGAAGGGTCCAGGATTCTTGGCGGCGTACAAAGAGCTCTATCCTGATATCGTCGAGTATCGTCCTAATTCATTGGTAAAAACCGTTGATTTGGATAAAAAAGAGGTTGTTGTCACGGTAACACAAGAAGACGGTCGAACGGAAGAGCAGCGCGTCCCTTATGCTGCGGCAAATCTTATGCCGGTAAACAAAGCCTCTGAAATCGTCGCTATGGCGGGAGTATCACAAGGAAAAGCAGGCTGGGGGATGATGAATTCTCCAACATTCCAATCCAAAGCCGATGAACGCGTTTTTGTCATCGGTGATGCCGTAGGGGGATATCCGTATCCAAAAAGCGGTGCCATCGCGAATGGCCAAGGACATATTGTCGCATCTCACATCGCAAGCATGATCCAAAATCGACCACAAACCGGCAATGTCATCTTGCCTCAAAACATCTGTTATTCTATGGTCAACGGCGAAGAGGCGATCTCGATCGGCGTAACCTTCTCGTTGATGGATGATAAAGATCTAAACGGCAATGACATCAAAGTCATTAAACCAAAAATGACGGAGAACAATACCCGTTCAACCGCTCTGGGTAAAACCACGCACGAATGGTACAATGGGATGATGCGCGATATCTTCGGCAGCTGATTCTCCCCTCTTGGCAGGTGTTTCTCCTGCATGCGCCAAGAGGGTAATTTAAGGGCAAGTTTCGGCATAATAACACCATGCAAACTCCTCCCGAAGACAGCTTGACTCCTAGTCGTAAACATAACCTGACAATACGTTTCGTCAAAAGCCTTTATCTGGTTATTCACACACTCGTCGTACTAGCCGTTTTGCTGGGTGCGGGAGCACTTTACCTCGCTTTTCGCCCCGACGGGCTCTCACTCGTCAGAACTTTTTTCCTCGAACCCCTAGGGATTCACACCCGAAGTGCCCAAGGGTCCCTCTCGGAGGGCTTTTCGCTTCATAACCTGCATTCCAAAGCCATTGACGCCAAAACCCTCACACTCGATTACAATCTGACCACTATTCTAAAAGGCGAACACGTCATCGATGCCATCAAAATCGATGGATTGCGCATCCATTTGGATGATTTTATCGGTGATAGCGGTGCTTCTTTTCCTCTGCCTCTTTTTAAACTCAAAGAAGTCACTCTCACCAATGTACAACTCATAAGCGAGTATCCCATTGAGATGGATATCCACGGTAAAAATGGAAGCTACGACGGTGGAACCCTCAATTTTCTCTCCCTCCAAGCCACTATCAAAAGCCGCTATGCCAGCGGTGCTCTCAAAGGGTCTCTCAAAAACAATGCTCTCCGCGGTACCGCATTGGTCTACCCCAATGGCGCGCAACTGCAAAATACCGTTGGCCGTTTTACAATGCTTCCCTCTCCTCAAAAAGTGATCATTGACGAGCTATCCGATAAGCGCGTCAAACTGCACACTTCATTCGATCAACTCGCTTCAGTCGATGATCCGCTGATGTCACTGCGTACGGTTTCGCTGAAAATGGACTATCTCTATGAGAATAATTATCTCGATTTCAAAGCCGACTATCTTCTCGTGCGCGATCGCGATCAAATGCAAACCAGCCAAACCTTGCGCTATACCCTAGATGGAGTCACGACAAGCGCCTTCAAAGGGATCGTCACCTCATCACACCCGCTTCCCTCCAATGTTTTAGAAGGAAAATTTCGCGATGATGCAGAGGGTCTTGCCGGCAAGCTTACCTTGAGAGGCACTACCCTTTTACTGCAAAGCAGTGATTATGAAAACTTTGCCTGGAATGCGCAAACGGTTCAAAAAAACCTTGATTTTCTCCCCTTCTTGCCCCAAGTATTACGTGATTCTCCCTCTTCCCTAAGCGCGAAAGGGACTTATACACTGAAATCTCAACTGCTGAGCGGAACTTTTAGTGCATCTCACAATCATGGAAGCTTCAACGGATCACTGCGCTATGAAAATGAAGAATTTTCTTTAAAAGGGAATCTTTCTCTTGCTCCCGATGCCCCCTCGTGGCGTAATTCAAACATTAAACCCCCTGCGAACATGGAACTCGCCCTGGATAACTTCAAAGGGGTAACGCACCTCAATCTCAACGCTCCATCGCTGGCACTTTCTCTTGAAAACATCAATGACCGCCTCAAAGGGTCAGGCAATTATCTGGGGACCTATTTTGATATCAGCGGCATCCAAACGGACTTCACCATCACCACCCTTACCCCATCCCTAAGTAAAACACTCACGCTATTGGGCTCCATCGAGCTTCCAAAAGGTGAATACTACGATGCTGAAGTACGCACCGACACACACATAACCTACGACACAACATTCCATGTCGATACACAAATTAACATCCCTTGGTATGCGGCCGTTTTGGATTCGCAACGCCAATATGGAGGTACCAACAACACCCTATCGGTACGCTACAGTGACAATGAAATTCTCATCGACCGCTACCGTTTGGACATTGCCAATCATAACATTACCTCCCAGCGCCTCTCTACTTTGCACCTCAACGAGGAAGGAAATCTCATCATCGATGAAATATGGATCTTTGATGCTTTGCGCCTCAGTGGAACTATGGATACCCATACCTTTGCCACCGAGGTCGCACTGCATTCCGATCACTTTACCTACACGGGTCCCGAAGGGGAAGCCCATGCAGCGATGGATTTGCTCTTTACCCGGGATGAGAATGCCATCCAAATCCTCAGCGGGAACGTAACGCTGTTGAATGCAAAAATTACCTATCTGCCGCTGCAACAGTTCAAAGTTATGGACGATGATGTCATTATCATCCAAGATGTTCGACCTCCCAGCGATACCTCTTTATTTATGAACATTCAAGTCACCGCCCAAAATGCGCTCCATTATCTCACTAAAGAGCTTGATGTTTTGATCCAGCCTGAGATTACATTATGGAAAGAGCCTAAGGGGCCTGTTCAGATTCTAGGGATGGTCACCATCCCTAAAGGGAGCGCTACAACAGCAGGCAAAGAGTTTAATATTAAAACGAGCCATCTCTATTTTGGAGGGGGGGATTCGATTAATCCATACCTCGATTTCACAATCAACCACGATGTGGATTACAAAAAAATTCAGATCTACATTACCCACACGTTGGACTCCCCGATCTTTTTATTCAGCTCCGATCCGTTTATGAGTCAAAACGACATCATGAGCTACCTTCTTTTTGGTTCTCCTGCCAACACAACCCTCAACAGCGATGGAAGCAGTACCGCGATGAAAACCGATGCCAGTAATTTCATGTTGGGTGCCGGGGTCAAAGGGTTAATAAATAGCGCAACCAAAATACAAATCGACACCATGAACATTCTCACAACCCAAGAGGGGGGAATGGGATTTGAAGTGGGAACCCATCTCAATAAGGACCTGCGTGTCCTGTACAAAAATGACACCGTATCAAGCGTTTTGGTTCAATATCAACTCAACAGATGGCTGCGTTTGGATGCCGATATTCACGAGCTTGGACAGGGAATTAATGTTATTTACGTCAAAGATTTTCGGGATTTTCTTCCGCACAACAGCGCAGAAAAATAAAAAAAATGATCTTTCGTCCAAAATTAACGTGATTACACCTATCTAGCGCTATAATAACTTTTATACCCTAGAGGAAAAATAATGGATCCCTTATTTATTCAAAACAGTATCCTTTCCCTCGTGTTAGGCTTTCTTATCGGTTTACAGCGTGAAATGCATACGATTTACTCTCATAAAACTCAAGATTTCGGAGGGGCTCGAACGTTCTCGATGATTGCCCTTTTCGGATTTTTATCCTCATGGCTCACTACTTTTTTTCCCTATTTCTTTCTCGTAGCTTCGGGGATGATGGGACTATTGCTAATAGCAGGATACATTGTCAACAGCATTCATGTATCCGAAAAAGGATCTACTACCGAATTTGCAGCTCTCGTTACTTTTATTATCGGGGCGATGCTTACATTTACAGCCCCTATTTTTCCGGTATTTATCGCCATTATCACCTTGTCAATTCTCAATCTTAAAGACACGATCCAAGAGTACGAACAAACAATTACCAAGCAAGATTTAGGAGCGGCAATCTTGTTTCTTGTGATGACCTTTGTCATCTTACCCATCCTTCCCGATAAAGCCATCGATCCCATGGGATTGGTCAATCTTCATCGCATTTGGATTATGGTTGTTCTCGTAGCGGGAATTTCCTATTTTGGGTACATCGCCATTCGCTTATTGGGTTCAAAAAATGGAATTGGGATAGCTGGGCTTTTCGGCGGTCTTGTTTCTTCGACTGCTGTTGCCATGAGTATGGCACGACGCATTCATGAAAATGGATTTTTAGCCAAAAATCTGGCGATCGGTATCTCCCTTGCCTCATCAATGATGCTCATTCGTGCCGGTCTGGAGATATGGGTCATCAATCCGGAGCTAACACGCCCCTTTATCCTCCCCATAATCGTCGGATCACTTACTGGGTACGGATATATCGGTATGCTCTATCTCACGTCCAAGCATGAAGACATTCCTCAAAATATAGAGTTCAAGAACCCGTTTGATCTCAAAGAAGCGCTGGTCATGGGTTTACTATTTGGGGCGACTCTTGCCCTCATCGCACTGGCGAACCGCTACATCGGAGACTCAGGGGTCTATGCTGTTGCAGCTGTTTCAGGCATTGCCGATGTGGATGCCATTGTCCTCTCTCTTTCCTCATTGGCTAAAAACGGTTTACCGTATACCACTGCCCACTATGCCATCCTCATAGCAATCCTCGCAAATACCGTTGCAAAAGCGGCTTTGGTATTTTTTCTTGGAAAAATGGAGTTGTTTCGTTTCGTTTTTATGTACTATCTTATTTCGGTAGGGGCGTTTACGGCAACGGCACTCATGATGCTCCCATAAGCCAAACAGTTTTTTCCCTCAACATCCGATCCATATCCTCTGCCCTCATCGGGCGGCCATATAAATAGCCTTGAATTTGTTCACATCCCTTTGCTGTTAAAAACTCTTTTTGCTCTTGGGTTTCGACCCCTTCGGCAATAATATCCAAATGAAGACTTTTTGATAAAGCTATAATCGCCCCTACAATAGCAACATCCTCTTCATCGCCTGGAATTTCACGAACAAACGATTGATCAATCTTGAGTTTATCCACAGGAAGCCTTTTGAGGTAAGCCAATGACGAATACCCCGTCCCAAAATCATCAATCGCAAGCTTAATGCCCAAAACGCTCACCTGCTTTAGAACTCTAACTGCCTGTTCCGGATTTTGCATCACTTCACCTTCGGTAACTTCGAGTTCCAGCCATTTTGGTAAACAGCCCGTATCCTCCATCATCTCTTGGAGCATGGAGATAAAATCATCTTGCTTCAACTGTTTTATGGTTAGATTCAACGCTAAAACACCTGGGTTTAGCCCCTCATCGTACCATTGTTTCAGCTGCATCATTCCCGTACGCATCACAAAACGATCGATCAAGATAATCAATCCTGTCTCAACGGCCAGTGGGATAAACTTTATCGGCGGTACGAGTCCAAGCTCAGGATGTTGCCACCGTACCAGCGCTTCCATTCCTATGAGTTGGCTCCAATGCCCTGCGTAAATCGGCTTCCAGCGCTACGCGTTCAAACGCTTTTTGTGTCATATCTTCCGTATAAAACTGATAGCTATTGCGCCCTTCACTTTTAGCTTTGTACATCGCAGAATCGGCATTACGAAGCAAGTTTTCTGGTAATTCCCCGTCATTAGGATAGATACTAATACCGATACTGCAGGTCACATACAGTTCACGTTTATCAATACAAATAGGTTGCTGTAACAGCGTTACGAGTTTTTCCGCGACAGCACTAACCCTCTCAATACCCTCCAAAGAGTCTATAATCAGACTAAACTCATCTCCCCCCAAACGGGCAATCGTATCGATATCGCGAAAATGTGTTTGTATTATGCGCGCAACGTGAATCAATACCTGATCCCCAATAAGATGCCCCAAAGAGTCATTGATCTCTTTAAAATGGTCAAGATCGATAAATAAAACGGCTACATGATGCCCTGAACGCTGTGCATGCTTGATCGCCTGATCCAAACGGTCTAAAAAAAGCCTGCGGTTAGGCAGTTCGGTTAGCGCATCATGATCGGCTCGATAGGCCAATCTCTTGACATGCACTCTTAACGATTCAACCATCACATGAAACGCTTTCCCCATCTTGGATATTTCATCCTCTCCGCTATATTCAGGAATTGTCACATCAAAATTTTGCTGAGTCAATTGCGCCGCAGCTTCAGAGAGCGTGGTGATACGAGACGTCATTTGCCGAACAACAAGCCATGCCAGAAAAACGCCTAACACGATTGCAGCGATGATATAAAAGACCCCCTGCCGCGTCAAAAGCATCAATTCTCCCGACATGGCCGCATTGTTCATTACAACACGGCAATAGCCGATGGGCTGTCCTTCGATGTTGATGGAACGAATGACATCCGTCAGACCGTCATGAACATGCTCATAATGATCTTCTTTGGTTGATTCCAATCCTTGTACCATCGTAACACTTACCGCATCCATTAATGTTTGATTAAAATATCCCGCAGGATAAGAAGCCCGTATTCGGCCATCGGTATCCATGAGAAAAATCATGGACACGTCCGGAAGAGCACCTACCTCTTCCAAAAGATCGCCCAGCGCTGCCAAATCATTATTTTGCATCGGCATTGCCGCATTGGAGCTGATCAACGAGGCAAAAGAGGTTGCTTTACGTGAGAGCTGTTGCGCCATAAAATCGTGCTGGCGATCAATCAAATCATAAATGACCAATCCCATGAGCAACGAATGAATCGCCAGAATGCTCAGCAACAGTCTTCCCTTGATGGTTTGGAAAAGTTTCATTGTATTTTCCCTAAATGACGATGATAGCGCTTCAAAAATTCTTCTACCGGAACAAAGGTCTGACGATTAGCCGCTTCAAAACCTTCAAAACCTGCCCGCTTAAGCAATTCGTGTCCCTCTTGGGTTGAATCCAATTGAACAAGAAGCTGGGTCACTTTTTGCACTACTGCCGCCGGGACATCGGCCCGCGCCACAAGAGCATTGTTCATTAACGGTTTCGTTTCCCAAACCACCTCCAACTCGGAAGCTTTTTGGGGATTGTCTTTTTTCCATTGTTCCCATGCAAGAGGCCACGTTCCTGCCACAAATGCATCACCGCTATGGACATTCATAATCGCAGAAAAATGGGATCCGACATAACGGACAACCATATCATGCCGAACATCAACTCCGTGTTCCCACAGATAATATTTTGGCATAATCGTCCCTGCAAATGCTGTTGGAGCGGCAAAGCTAATCACTTTTCCGTTAAGTTGCGCGTAATTTCGTACATGAGAATCTTTTCTAGCAACAAACAAACCTCTAAAACATGTATCATTTTTCATTTTTGCAATCGGGTAATAGTGGTGGTCAAAACTGACGAGACTTTGATAGGGATTGGAGAGTGCAAAATGAAATTCACTCTTGTTTAACCGCTTTTCATATTCAATAAAATTTTTAGACGTTGCCAATTCAAATTTAACCCCATTCATATGGCGTTCCAAATAATCAACAATCGGGCGATAGGCAATAAACATCTCTTTGCTGCTCAAATAAGCATTCACACCGATAATATAGCGAACATTCGTCTGATATGAGCCTGTCGGATGGTAGGATGATTGAGATTCATTCATCCCGTCGCATCCAAAATTGAGCAAGATTACGAAAATACTCATAAAAAATAAACTGATTTTTTGCACGCAATCTCCTCTCTCATAGCTTTATGTTAATTTGAAAATATTATATCTCAAATCAAAATGTTTTACGTGAATAAGTACCTAATCCCTCCCTTAGTACACCCATGCTAAAATCACGCCAATGATGCAAACAATCCCTATTGAAACTTTTCTGGCAAATATGAGCACATACGATCTTATCATCGATGCCCGAAGCCCGTACGAATACGGTGAATCCCATATTCCTGATGCTACCAATCTGTATGCCCTCAGCGACGATGAACACGCCCAAGTGGGAACCATCTACAAACAGATCTCTCCGTTTGAAGCACGTCTCAAAGGAGCTTCTTTTGTCTGTCTCAATGCGGCAAAGCATATACAAACTCTCTACCCTGCTTTCACTCCAGGTTCCAAAATCGCCATTTATTGTGCCCGTGGAGGGATGCGATCCTCTTCGCTGGGAACCATCTTTTCAAGTATCGGCTACCCAATCGATCGTGTTATCGGCGGCTATAAATCGTATCGAGCCTTCGTCACCGAGTATCTCGAAAACCTTCCCGAAATCAACTTTTTAACCCTTACGGGCAATACAGGCTGCGGGAAAAGTGACCTTTTGCAGGATTTGACCAATGTGATCGATCTGGAAAAAATGGCGAACCATTACGGTTCGGTATTTGGAGACGTTAACGGCGCACAGCCAAGCCAAAAAGAGTTCCAAAACCGCCTCGCCCATGCCGTGTTAGCTTTAGACCTCAACAAAAGTGCCTTTGTCGAAGCCGAGAGCAGACGTATCGGTAAGATTACCCTGAGCGGTTCACTGTATGCTCACATGGAAAAAGGTCTACGCATCGAGATTACCGCACCGCTGGAGCAGAGAGTTGAACGTATTATGCGCATGTATGACCGTATGGATGAACATTTTTTCATGCACCGCATGGAACGTATTTCCCCCTACATCAGCCGTGATGACAAAGACGCTGCTATCGCCGCGTTTGAAAACGGTGATCTCGCTCGTGTCTCTGAGATTTTACTCACACAGTATTACGACAAAGTTTACAAAGTGACCAAAGCCCCTGACATTACCATCTGCAATGATGACCATTCCAAAACGATTGAAACGCTCAAGGGGATACAAGATGAACAATGAGGCAAAGCTCACCAAGTTTGTCCGTGCTTCTGGATGCGCTGCGAAACTCTCTCCCGGATCGCTGGAAAACGTCACGTGTCATCTCAAATCGTTTCACAAAGACCTGCTTGTAGGATTCGAGGGGAATGAAGATGCTGGGGTCTATCGCATCACCGATGAACTGGCGATGGTGCAGACGGTCGATTTTATCACCCCCGTCGTCGATGATCCCTTTGTCTACGGCCAAATCGCCGCCGCCAATTCGCTCAGCGATGTCTTCGCCATGGGTGGCGATGCCAAAACCGCACTCAATCTCGTAGGGTTTGATGGCAAAAACCATCACACCGAAATTCTCACCGAAATCCTTCGCGGAGGAATGAGCAAAGTGGCAGAGTGCGGTGCAGTTATCGTCGGAGGACATACGATCGAAACCCCTGAAATGATCTACGGACTCTCGTGTACGGGATTTGTCCATCCCGATAAAATCCTGCGCAACAATACGGTACAAGAGGGCGATGTGATCATTTTGACCAAACCACTGGGGCTTGGTATTTTGATCACGGCCATCAAAGCCGATCTTTTGGATAATGCCACGCTCCTCAAAGTCGCCGACACCATGAAAACCCTAAACTACAAAGCCTCACTCATCGCCCGAGAGTTTGATGCCCATGCATGTACGGATGTAACAGGTTTTGGGTTTTTGGGACACTTGCGCGAGATGAGCGGCGGGGCAAAAACGATTGAGGTAGACAGCGCATCCATCCCCTTTTTTAGCGAAGCACTGCCGATGGCCGCCATGGGGATCATCCCTGCGGGAAGCTATGCCAACAAAGAATATTTACAACCCTCTGTCCGTTTTAAAAACAGCATCAACGCAGATTTAGAAATGATTCTCTTCGACGCACAAACGTCGGGCGGGCTTCTTATATCCGTAAGTGCCAAAAATGGCGCTAAAATGGTTGAACGCTGTCAAAATGAGGGGATCCCCGCTGTTATTGTTGCGCACGTGATTGCCAAATCTGACACCGATATTATTGTAGGATAACACAATGCACCGACGCGAATTTATGACCAAAACCGCACTTGCTAGCGCACTGTGCTGCGCCTCTTCTTTTTTATCCGCTTCAGCATCAAAAAACTCTCTCGCGGTCTATGATATCAGCTGGAAATTTGATCTCTCACATCATAATGGCAAAGAATGTTCAGTGTGGATTCCGCTTCCCTGTGATATTTCGGGAACTCAAAATGCATTGCAAACAGGTGCCAAAAGCGATGCCGACAAAAGCTTTCATACCATTCACAACACCTATGAAAGCCCGACCCTTTATGCACACTGGGATAAAAATACAAACACAAAAACGCTGGTACTCTCACTGAGGGTTGCCATTGCGGATCGTCAATGCGATTTTAAACGCAGACGTATCTCCCCCGATGCCTTTGAGCGTGCTCAAGAATTTTTAGCGCCCACAGCCCACATTCCCACCGACGGTGCTGTTGCCAAGGTAGCCAAAAAGATCGTGGGTACCGAAAAAGAGTCTCTGAAAAAAGCGCGTAAAATTTACGATTGGATTATCGCGAACAGCTACCGTGATGAAAATGTCCACGGATGCGGAGTGGGAAGTCCTAACGCCATGTTAGCGCAGTTAGAGCGCGATGGACGTATGGGAGGAAAATGCCTCGACATGTCAGCGCTGTGCGTAGCACTCATGCGCTCAAGCGGTATCCCCGCACGTGAGGTAATGGGGATTCGTGTCGGACCCTCACGCCTTTCGGAAGCTTTTGGCGCCAAAGAGGATATTACCAAATCTCAGCACTGCAAGCTGGAATTTTTTATCCCGACGATGGGATGGATCCTGTGTGATCCTGCCGACATCACCAAGCTCATTCTCAAAGAAAATCTTGAAAAAACATCACCCCGTGTTCTTGAACTTGCCAATTTATTTTTCGGTTTTTGGGAAAACAACTGGATGGCATTGAACCATGCGAGAGATTTTGATCTCTATCCTGCCAATGCCCAAGGAACGTTGGACTCTTTTGGATACGTCTATGGCGAGGCCGACGGTGAATATCTCGATCCTTTTGAGCCCTCAAAGTACCACTACTCCATTATCTCCAAAAAATTGGCAGTATGACCCTAAACTGCCGTGATATGGAGTGCCCCCGTCCGGTCTTAGAGACGAAAAAAGCGCTGGATGCTCTTCCCGATAATGCAACGCTCAGAGTAGAAATCAATACCCTCAGCGGGCGTGAAAACTGCAAGCGTTTTGCCCTCTCCCAAAACTGTACCTATGTCGAAGAGATCCTAAGCGATGGCACGCGTCTGACGATCACCAAAGGGCTTGGGTATGTTACGCGTGAAGAGGAAAATCCCGTTGATTTCATGATACAAAAAGAGCGTAAAAATGCCGTACTCGTTCTTTCAGGGGCATTTATCACAGCGATCCTTTCTGCTTCGTGCTGTATTGTCCCAACGCTGTTTATCCTTTTTGGTATTTCGTTTGCCGGCATCATCAATGTGCAAGCTCTCGAAGAATACCGATGGATTTTTACAACCCTTGCCCTTATCATGCTGAGTATAGGTTTTTATCAAATGGTGATCAAAAAACAGATCGAATGCGATTGCGAACCCAGCCTCACTTCCAAAATCTTATTGATACTTTTTTGGGGACTGTTTCTCTTTAGCCTTGCCGCTCTTTTGTATCCCTACTACGAAGGGTTGGTGTGGGGAGAATAATCGCGTGTGTGCTCCTGTTAGCAACGCTCACCTACGCACGAGAGTGGACACTGCACATCGGAGGTATGCACTGCATTGCCTGTACACTCGCAGTGAAAAAAGCGCTTATGGGGGTCAATGGGGTTACCCATGTAAAAGTAAATTTTAAAAATGAAACCGCATGGGTCACCGCCGACGAAACCGTTACCCTAAAAGCCATGCAAAACGGTATCGCACAAACAGGTTATACGGCAGCGTTAGCGTCCCAACGCTAATATTCTCCCATACCGTAGCGTCCATACGCTAAACAACACGATCCATCCCGTCCCAGCCGCATCAAACAGCCACATATGCGCACCGCCAAAAGCACTATCAACCGATAATGAAAAACGCAGCAATACCACTACTTGCGTCCAAACAAATAACGCGACGGTGAGCCGATCCGCATGAGGGGCCTGCCCAGAGTGCCCCAAAGTCACCCGTGTTCCAAACCCGATTAAAACCGTTGTTATAAATCCTAACATCAACAAATGGGTTCCCGCAAACAACAATGAGGTCTGTAAATACACTTCAGCCGCTTGCGCCAATGCCCCCATAAACAACCCCAATGGCAACCAAAAAAGCGCCAGATACAGAATCCATAAAATCGCACTCGAACGAAATAGTGGCAATTTCCAGTGGATAAACTCTTTCAACAAATAGACGGCAAGAAGAATACTGAGCGCAGCCTCTGCAAGCGGTAATTGCAAAAGATTCAAAAGGGTTTTAATCGCTAATAAGGTAAAAACACGTGCCACAAAATGGTTCGAGCGCACTTCCAAAGAGTGACTGAAAAAAGGGATCATCCGCTGCGCCGCAATAAACGTCATAAAGAGTAAAAAGAGATTGATCACAACAGGATTAACCAACCAAACCATATTCACAGATACATTTACAAGCTCCATTCCAAAGGCAACCACCAAAACAGCATGAGTCACCATTCCAAATGTGTGGGCGACCAATATCCAGAAAGGATCACTTTTATGCGGTGTTTTACCCCATCGATAACTTAACACCAACGTAGTAAACGCCATCAAATGAGCGAAAAAAATCCCGATCATTGCCACAAGCACCACCCAAGGCGAAGTCACAGCTCCCACGAAAAAGAGCAATGCAAAAACTTCATAACTCCAAACGATGGGGGCATATCCCTCGCGTTCAATTGCCTCGCTCATACAAAAACGAGGATACGTTGTAAACAAAAACCCGTGAAAAAATTGAATCAACACGATGAAAGTCAGGGTATAGAGATGAAATACGTTCTCCTCCAGTGTCAAAACAATAACACCTTTATGCGAGAGGAGAAACATCACCATCGACACGATCGCCCAGATTACGCCAAAAAGGAAAAAAGCCTGATGCGGTTGCGACATCAAATAATTCTGAGGCTTGGGCGGTGGTGGTACGAAAGAATTAGGGGTACTGATCGTTGAGAATTTCATGCATTGCTCCTGATTGTTAGCTGACAGTATACCCCCCAGTAATGAATCATTTATTGATCTGCGTCAATTTTATTTTCCCAAAAGTTGGTTATAAATTCGGATATTTTTAACACCAAGGACCCTTTATGAGTTTGTCACAAGAAACCATCACTGCTATCAAAGAAACCATCCCTTTGATCAATCAAGAATCTGAAAACGTCACCACGCGCATGTATGAAATTTTATTTTCTAAATACCCTGAGACAAAACCTATGTTTGATAATGCAGCCAAAGATCAGCACAAAAAACTCGCAGGTGCGATCGCCGCATTTGCAGGAAATATTGATAACCTTGGCGCATTAGGGGCTGCCGTAGAAAAAATGGCACAATCCCACGTCATGACACAAGTCAAACCGATCCACTATCCGATGGTTGCCGATGCACTTATCACTGCCATGGGCGATGTATTGGGCGAAGCCTTTACCGATGCACGTAAAAACGCCTGGATAGAAGCCTATACATTCCTAGCCAATGTTCTCATGCAGCGTGAACAAGAATTGTATGCACAACAATAATCCCAACAAAAAAAGAATCCTGCACATACTGGAAAGCGTCATCGCCGGTGTCGGTGCGCTACTGGGACTCTCTCTCATCGGGTTGATCGCTCAAGGCGCCAATACCATGATGCTCATTGCCCCTTTTGGGGCAACCGCCGTCTTGTTATTCAGTGCACCCAACAGCCCTTTTTCAAATCCATGGAACATTGTCGGCGGATACTTCATTTCAACCCTGATAGGCTCAATCGTATTAACCTATACCAGTGTAGGATGGCTTCCTATCGGGATGTGACTTGGTTTGGTCATTATGCTGATGCAGTTATTTAAAGTGATCCATCCTCCAGCAGGAGCTAATTTTTTAATTGTGACGCAGGGGCATCTTTCCCTTTATTTGATCTCACCCCTTATTCTAGGACTTATAACCTTGGTCGTAATCGCCATGAGTGTCGAACGGATCAAGAAAAATTTATTGACGTAATCCAAACTCTTTTGTTATACTATATCTATGTGTAACCATAAGGAAAAGTCGATGGCATGTTGTAATAAAAAAAAGAAGTCCGTTTTCGTCGGGGCACTTATCCTCATCGTATTCACACTGATCAACTCTTACATAAACACTTCTGATTCTAAAACCCAACAACCTGCTGTTTTATCTGATATAAAGAGATAGTTTTATGATAATTTTTATATAAAATAATGCTATGATAAAATATTAAGTTTCAGATAAGGGTATAAATGTTTTATAAGAAAAGATACGAAAAAGAAGCTCATGAGCATGATTCGTTAAAAACGCGATTAAAAGAGCTTGAACGCTTAAATGAACAATTAACTCAAGAGAATGATCGACTGATAATTCAAGGCAAAGAAGCCGCTAGACATAAGGTGATGTTTGATCTCATTCATGAGCTAACCGAAGGGCTGGTAACTGGGTCTGAACACGATTTGTCGATGCTTCAGCAAGATCTTAATGCCAATGTCAATGAACTCAAAGAAATTGCCCAGCTCAATCGCCTTAACCGGTCATCCTCTGTTGAAATCAACGATGAGATCAATGACCTTCTAAGTACTCAGCAAGAGCTAGCCGAAAATATCACTAACAATTACACCTCTGTTTCTCAGCTTAGCGGAAGTGTAGAAGCCATCGGCTCTGTCATCGATTTGATTAAAGACATTTCAGACCAAACCAATCTTTTGGCACTCAATGCCGCGATTGAAGCCGCACGAGCGGGTGAGCACGGCAGAGGATTTGCGGTGGTTGCCGACGAAGTACGCAAACTCGCTGAACGAACCCAAAAAGCGACCCAAGAAGTAGCGATGAGCATACAAAGCCTCAAACAAAATGCGACCGAGATTGACGAACGCTCAAGCTCTATGGAAACCATTTCATCAACTTCTAGCGAAAAGCTTAATCGTTTCCAAGCATCCCTATCCGGATTGCAGGATCGCACCATTGAAATTGATAATGACTCAACCGATGTTTTGTATTCGGTCTTTGTTGCTTTGGTAAAACTCGACCACCTTTTGTTTAAATCCAGAGGCTATAAAACGGTCTTCCTTGCACGCGTCGATGATGAGTTTGCAGATCACCACGGATGCCGTTTGGGTAAATGGTACGATACCGGATTAGGAAAAGAAGTATTCGGATCAGTAGCAAGCTACCCTAAACTTGAAGCCCCTCACAAAGTGGTGCATGATCGTATTCACGATGCTATTCATTGTGTAAAATCAGGAACCTGCGGTGAAAAAGCAACCAATGTAATGACCTATTTTAGAGATGCCGAATCGGCAAGCCGTGATGTATTTAGCCTCTTGAGTGCTATGCTAAGCGAAGAACGTCAAAAACGAACGGGAAAATAACTCTTTAGAATCAAAATCGATCTTTGAGATCCCCGTTGTAGACGATATCGTGCTTGGTAGCGTTTTCGTCATTGAGCCATGCCGGAATTTCACTACCTGCTAGTTCGAGCTTATCGCGCTCAGCGTTGAGCTCATCTTCGCTGTACGCAAACGACATATCCGCAGCGATAACATGTGCCATTTCTTGAATCTTAACGAGTTTCGCGATCTCTTCTTCCACTCCAGAACCCTCGATGGTGACAATAATGCGCCCTTTCTCATCATGAAAATGGTAATCGCAATAATCCGCATTTTTAAGCGTTTCAACGACTTCTTCAAGATATTTTGGATTCGTTTGAACCACGATGCTAGAAATATTCATAAGTTTTCCCTGTAATAATATTTGTTTGTTTAGACCAATACAGTAATTGCCGCACTTGGGCACACCGCGACACAGTAGCCGCATCCCGTGCATTTGTCCGGTATGATAATCGGGCGAAACATCCCCTCAAAAACAATGGCGTTATCCATACACGGCTCTTTGCATGAAAAACAAATCGTATCGTGATGCGACATACAGCTCATTGTGGAAATTTTCGCCTTGGCTTGAATAAATTTTGTTGGGTCATTAAGGACATTTGGGATGCACGCTTCCAGACATTTGTGACAGTCGCTGCATCCGTTATGCGAGAAATCCAAAAACGGGATTCCTTGCACATCTCTTTTAATAATCTTTACTTCACACATACTCACGCACATCGCAGAGCAGGTTTTACACTCCTCGTACGTTGCATTTGCAACTGCATAAGGGGGACGGATTACCGAATTTGGCTCTTTGAAGAGTCCGGAAATAGCGCCAAAAAACCCGCGGCGTGGTGTGTCCGACATATTAAAGTCCGTTCCCTGCTTTGACTCCGATTTCGAGATTCTCATTTAGGTACGATCTTTTTTCGTATTTGCGCCCTTTTGGATCGAGACAATCGGTTTTAAACTTGTTCTCTACACGAAGCTTGCCTTGTGATTGCGGTGCATGACATTGGGTACAGTTAAAGCGCCCTTGCCACAATGCCCCTTTGAGATCTTTTTTGACAACTTTATCGTGATCTACTTCTACAAAACGGCCATTTTTATCCAACGCAACATTGGGTCTGAAGCTTGTAAAGTGCGTTGGAGGAATCGGTGTGGCCTGCAACCCCACGGCAATATCAGGCATATGACATCCTAGACACGCATTGTTCTCTTTGGTAATCTCGCCAAAATCACTGATATCATGTGGAATCATCGGCGGTGCATCAGGATAGGCACGTTTGATCTTTTTAGATGTACCCGCTGCATCGGTAGTATACTTGGTCCCATCGGGTCTAGCAGAGACTTCACTGTACAAATCCGTAGAGCGCATCCCCAATTGATTTTCGTCAACAGATTTACTTGCTGCGGCATAAACACCGCTGATTACAATACTTGCAGCGACTAAACTGCTGATAATTTTATTTGTTTTCATCGTTCTCCCCTTACGCTTTGTAAATCTTGACCGCACATTTTTTGTGGTCAATTTCTTTTGATATCGGGCAGGTATGATCCAAACATACTTTATTGATAAATACTTTTTCATCAAACCATGGAACAAATACCAGCCCTTTTGGAGGACGATTGCGGCCACGCGTTTCCACATGCGCTTTTACTTTTCCGCGACGTGACTCTACCCACACCATGTCACCGCGTTGGACGCCGCGTTTTTCGGCATCATTTGGATGCATGTAGCACAGCGCTTCAGGCACAGCGCGATATAACTCAGGAACACGCATTGTCATCGTTCCGCTGTGCCAATGCTCGAGTACACGACCCGTACACAACCAGATGTCGTAATTTTTATCCGGCACTTCGGTCGGCTCCATGTAGGGACGGAAAAAGATTTTGGCTTTGTTGTCCAAATGAACTTTTTCAGGATTGGTTACCCCTTTGAGGTTTCCTTGAGGGATCTCTTTGAATGCATGACCGTAAAATGCGAACTCGCCGTTATTGGCTTTTTTCGCATACGGGTCATATTCGGCGTTATAACGCCAGAAGGTCTCTTTACCATCGACAACCGGCCATTTCAAACCGCGCACTTTGTGATAGGTATCGAAATCGGCATAGTCATGCCCATGCCCGTCGCCAAATTCACGATACTCTTCCCACAAATATTTTTGTAAGAAAAAGCCATACCCTTTAAACGGTTTGCCGTCACTCCCGATTACATTGCGCTTATCCCCTTCAACTTCAGAATTTTGGTACCCTTTTCCTACCGGATCAGGCCATTTATACGATTTTCCTCTTTTGTTGGCAAACAACACGTCGTACAACGTATCGGTCTCTTTGTATCCCATTGCAATTGCACTGGACAAGACATCCGGCAATCCGGCATCAAGCCCAGGAATTTTTTGTGCACCCCACACTTCTTTGATCGTAAATCGCTTGGAAATTTCGACAAACTGCCATGTATCGGACATAGCATCCCCCACCGGAGTTACTTGCTGACGCCAATGCTGTGTACGGCGTTCAGCATTTCCGTAAGCGCCCCATTTCTCATAGATCATCGCGCTTGGCAGTATCAAATCGGATACTTTTGATGAAATCCCAGGATACCCATCCGAACAAACGATGAAGTTATCCATCTCACGTGCCGCATGAATCCAATGCTCCGCATTCCCGGTATTTTGGTAAGGGTTATTAACACTGATCCATGCAAATTTCACTTTTCCGTCTTCTATGTCACGATGAATCTGCGTATAGTGTGATCCTACTTTTGGGTTGATTGTCCCCTGCGGAACAGCCCAAATCTCTTCGGAGCGCTTACGATGCGCAGGATTGGTTACCACCATGTCTGCAGGTAAACGGTGAGCAAACGTTCCTACCTCGCGCGCCGTTCCGCAGGCCGATGGTTGACCCGTCAGCGAAAATGCCCCGCTACCCGGTTTTGCTTGTTTGCCCAGCAAGAAGTGAATCATATACGCTTGTTCATTGACCCATGTTCCGCGTGTGTGCTGATTGAATCCCATCGTCCAAAACGTCAAACATTTGCGATTCTTTTCAATGTACAAATCTGCCATTTTTTGCAGCTTCTCTTTGTAACTCTCGATACTCTCGTCCGGGTCACCTTTGGAAACGTGCGCTACGTAATCCAGCGTATACGGCTCAAGCCCTTTTTTGAACTCGTCAAAGCTGATCTGCCAGTGCTTGTTAGGGTCCATGGTGTTCTTCATTTCCAGCGTATCGCCTTCTTTGTAACCCAAATATCCCAAACTCACACCTTCATCCGCTGTGAGAACTTTTGACTTTTGTTTTGCCGCAGTATCGAGCTCTTGACTCCCATACCTTGGATGTTTGATGTCTTCACGCAATCCGTATCCGATGTCCACAGGACCCGTCGCAAACACGATATTTTTGTTGACAAAATCCCAATCAATAGATTCGGGATGATTGTACACAATCTCACGCGCGATGTAGTTTTGAATCGCCAAGTCGGTGTTTGGTTTGAAAACGATCTCTACGTCCGCCAAATCCATCGTGCGATGTTTGTAGGTTGAAAGTACAACGATTTGGACGTTATCGGGATCACTAAGCTTACGATCAGCAACACGCGACCATAGGATCGGATGCATCTCCGACATATTTGAACCAAATGCGACAATCGTATTGGCAAGCTCAATGTCCTCATAACAGCCCGATGGCTCATCCGCACCAAAAACGTTCATAAAACCCGTAACCGCCGATGCCATACACAACCTAGCATTGGGATCGAGATTGTTCGTACGGAATCCCGCTTTCATAAGCTTGAGCGCCGCAATCCCTTCCATAACGGTTTGCTGACCCGAACCAAACATTGCAATACCGGTTGGCCCTTTTTCTTTGAGGGCGATTTTGATGTGTTTTTCCATCTCATCAAATGCCCGTTTCCATGTAATGGTTTGAAACTGACCATGCTTATCAAACTCACCCTGCTCATTCATGCGCAACAGCGGTTGAGACAGGCGATCTGCACCGTACATGATTTTGGCGTTAAAGTACCCCTTGATACAGTTCAGACCACGATTGACCGGAGCCAAAGGGTCACCTTTGACCGCGACAATGCGGTCATCTTTGGTTGCCATCATAATGCCGCATCCCGTACCGCAAAAACGGCACGCCGCTTTATCCCAGCGCCATCCCGCCTGTCCTTTAGCCGCTGCCGCTTCCACATCAGCCGGAACTACCATACCGATTGCCGTTGCAGCAGATGCTGCTGCCGCACTTTTTAAAAATTCTCTTCTATCCAATGACATTGAAGCCCCTTTGGTTAAATAGCTTAAGCTAATCTTATGCTATGAAATAACTCATGCACTTCAAACATTATAAAGGAAGATGAGAAAAAAGGTTTTGACTTAGATCAAGGAAGATACAAATAAAATCCTAAAAAGGATTCCGAAGCGCGTTGGCTTTTTCGAGGTTGCTTTTGAGTTTTTTAAGCCGTAATGAGGTTTGGTGAAGCTCTTCACTCACTTGGATCATCACATCCTCACTTTGCTCCAGCAAATTTTTAGCTTCAGGTGTAGCACCGTAAAGCCCCATGGTTGCCACTTCACTTTTTTCTACCGCATCCGTAGCACTTTGAAGCGCTTCATCTACATTTTTTAAAAAATAATCAATATGTGAACATGCGATGTCCAATTCATTATTGCTTTTAACAACAATCGCCTCTTTACCGCTAAGTGTTTTGGAATGATCTAAAAAGGTGGAAAAATTACGCTGAATTTGAAGTGTCGTACGCGCCATATAGAGGATAACAAAAAAAGAGATCAATGCTAAAAGAATTTGGATACGATACGCCAAAACCCGTTTTTCCATCATGTATGCTTCATACTGAGACACCGCTTTATCCATTAACATAAGCGTGCTATCACCATTGTCGTAGATGGCTTTTAAATCATTTAGATTATGATCTCCCGCCAAATAACGATCTATCAATCCCGCCATACGATTCCAGTGGGCATGCACTTCCATCATGGTTATTTCGATTTTAGCGTTTGAAAAACCTTTATAATCCGATGTTGCGGCACTGAGCTGTGCAAAGTTGCGGTCGAACTCTTCTCGAGCGAGCTGAAGCTTTTCATGTGCCCCCTCTTCATCTACGAGCAAACGATGCAGCTCCAACACAGTTCGTTGCGAGAGCATTCGCTGTTTGCCGGCAATGTTGATCACTTTGGCATCGTATTTTTGATCCATATTGAGCCAAATATTGACCATAATGATGGTAACGAGATTGAGTGATAAAATGGCGACGATCCATCGCACTTTGGTGGTAATGGACTGCAATTAAACCCCCTCTTGAAAATAACGTGTTAATTCATCACGCTGTAAAACAACCGTTTTGTGATCCGCTTCACTGATTAATCCCAGTCGCGTAAATTTGGCCAATACACGAGAAAGCGTTGCGGGCTGAATATTAAGACGATACGAGATTTCCTGCTTTTTGAGACTGTTATAGAGATCGAGATAACTGTAAAGCATTTTGGCCACTTTTGCTGTCACATCAAACACCATTCCCATATTGATCGTGCACTCGACAAGCTGCTTTTGATCCGCGAGTATATTGACCAAATGAATCAGCAGAGTCATATCGGTTTTCACAACTTCTTTAAAAAGAGCCAGATCACATGATACTACGCGGCTTGGAAGCAAAAATTCAATATTGCTAAAACAGCTGATACGATCACAATCCAGCGAGCCGATATTGGTCAGCAAGGATTGGCCGCTGAGGGTATAGAGAAATACTTCCGCATCAAAGCGATCAACTTTATAAAATTTAACTTCTCCCTCGATCAAGAAAAAAACGCGACTCATGTCGTCCTCTTCATACACCATCACATCGGATGCATTGTATTCTTTGATCGTTGCAGTGTGCGCGAGATGTGCCAATTTTTCGGCGTCACATCCTTTGAAAAAATCCAATTCATCCAATACAAACTGCATTGTTCCCCTTAAATGCTAATTCAGTACTAAAACTTTGTCTCTTTCTTTTATTTGCAATCGGATATTCGTCGCTGTTCCCTTGGGAAACGTACTGCATTCTTGGCGTGTTTTTGGATCAACGAACAGTACGCGGGTACTGCCTTGATAAACGCCATGATGCTTAATGACCCCATGCATATCTGCCTCATCCAAGGTTTTCATCATATCGCGTAAAACGAACAAAAGGCTTTCCTCTTCTGCTATTTTTGCTGTAAACACCTGCAACCTTTCCGCTTCCGCTCTGTACTGCCGTACACTGATGACGTCTGTTTCCAAAGGATCTCGCCCATTTTGCTTGGCATCAATGATCCGCTGCTGAAATCGTTTGGCCTGAGCATTTTTCTCTTTAAAGACAATCTGCTTCATGGACAGCTCTTTTTTATGGCCGCTTAAAAGCTGTTCCTTTTCCTGTATTTTGGCAGCTACTTCAGCTTTTTTCTCATGATATGCCGGAATAGAATTGGGATCAATGGCAAGAACATTTCCTTCCCCTTCGATATTCTTAATCTCTATGGATTCAAGTGCTGTAATTTTACTATGCGCATAAAGCGTATCAATATGCACTTCTCGTGCAATAATCTCTCCTCCAAGCATTTTATTGACCCTGACAATATCACCTTCTATCAAGCCCCCCTCAAGAACATCAATATTGGCCTCTTTGGCTTTTAGATTTCCGCGATGCAGTTTTATGTTGGCTATTCCGGTAACGTCTATCATTGACTTTGCGTGTGTTTGTGCACCGATGTTAAGATCACATGCCTTGATCTTGGTATTTTCTCCTACCGTACCGTTGATATCTACGGTTTGGATGTCAATACGCATCCCCACCCCAACAGCGTCTTCGCCCGCATTCTCCTGTCGCACCGTAAGGGTTATCTCCTTATCAATCCCCGCTTCAACCGATCCGGTTGTTTTAGCGTCAACCGATCCTACCAGCAAAGATTGCGAAACAACAAAAATCCCTTTTTCACGCTTAACAAAACCCGAAATAAGCGCATGATAGCGTATGCTATTTTCATCTTTCACACTGCTGATGGTGGCATCGTTCACCTGAATCACACCGGCATATTTAAGTACAGGCTGCGGCACAATAATGGGGGCTCCATCCAAACCCCGTCCATTGCGTCCCGGTTTTGGAAAAACATATTCCAGCACTAGATCCCCAGGCTGAACTCCTTGAATGTAACTTGGCTCTTCTTTATTTTCACTCAGCTCTTTGTAACGTAAAATAGCCCTATCGTTAGTCACATCAACCGCTGGGAAATAGGTGGCAATTGGCAATCGGTAAGGTTCAGTAAGGGGACCTTTTTTTTGGATCGTCGCTAAAAGACGAAGAATCTCTTTATCAAGCTGTGTATCTTCTGTCCCGATCAAGTACCCAAGGCGAAGCTTTTTTTTGTTGATCACCGTCTTGATCCACTCTTGTACCCCTTTTTTGAGAGGAATGATCGAAGAGGGATCGATAACCGCGGTCACAATTCCCTTGGTTTTATTCATCGCAACTGAAAAACGCAAATCCAAATGCAAAATGGGAACGGCAGGACGTATTTTGATTTGATATTCTTGACTGAGTAAAAGCTCATCACAATAGAGTTCTTCTTGGGTTAACTGTGCGAAAATATCACCTTGCGGCATCGGATGCCACTCTTTATCTGTGAGTTTTTTATAATAGGTCTCATATGAAAGCAGATCAAAATCGACCTCCTCCAATGCTATCTTTCGATCACTTGCGGCAAAACGCAAATCATCTCTGACATTGGTAGATGCTTTCGTAACGGGGGTAAATTGCGCCATAATCAGATTTTTTTGACCGCTGTAAGCATAAAAAAGTTCTCCAATTTATTAATTGATAATTATGTGTATATTAATTTTTTTGATAATACCGTGTATACGATAAAAAATGCCTTGAAAAAGGTTCTGAAGTAAAAAAAGTATTCAATCACTCTTGGAATTAAGCCGTACTTTTTTCTGCTCTCCACTTAACTCAAGACTGATATGTGTCATTTCCCCCTTAGGAAAGACACTATATTCTTCACGTGTTTTTGGATCCACAAACGCCACACGGTTCTGTCCGTTATAGATTGCGTTATGGATAATCACTCCATGTAAATCAGCTTCATATAATTTATCTAGTTTTGCACGAAGAGCGCTAAGATATTCATCCTCTTCCCGTAACTTTGAGGCTGCCTCATTGAGATCATGTGCTTCTTTTTTGTAGTTTCGGATACGAATAACATCTGCCATCATGGGTTCAGCTCCACTCTTTTTTGCACTGATTATACGCTGTTGAAATTGTTTGATCCGAACATTTTTTTCTTTAAATTTACTTTGTTGATCACTAAGCTCTTGGCTGTGCAATTGATACAGAACCTCTTTTTCTCCAATAGCAGTTTGCATCGCCGCTATTTTTTCATGATACACGCTCACCGAATAGGGATCGATGATCAAAACATTATCATCCCCCTCAATCCAGTTGACTTCAATGGATTCCAGAGCCACAATTTTCGCGTGAGAATAGAGAACATCGACGTATACTTTTCGCGCCACAACTTCTCCTCCCAGCATCTTATTGATGCGTGCCACATCCGCTTCAACCCGACCACCCTCAAGAACATCAATGTTTGCCTCTTTGGCCTTCAAATCTCCGCGATGAAGTTGAATATTAGCCACTTGAGCAACATCTATGGTTGATTTACGATGCGTTTGTGCACCGATATTGAGTTCATCTGCGGTTATTTTCGTATTTTCCCCAACCGTTCCGCTGATGTCAACTTTCTGAACATCAATACTCACACCCATTCCAACCGCATCTTCATTAAATATTTTTTGGTTTACCGAGAGAAAAATATCTTTGTCAATGCCTGCTTCAATGCAACCCGTTTTTTTCATACTGACCGATTCCAGATTAAGTTCTTGCGCAATTAAAAATACTCCGTTTTCGCGTTTAACGAAACCCGATACTTTCGCGTAATAACGTATCCCTTTTACATCTTGCTCACGCGAAATCGTTTCATCATCAATCTGAATGACTCCCGCATATTTGATTAATGGTTCAGGAGTTACGATAGGGGCACCATCACATCCGCGTCCATTGCGTCCATGTTTTGGAAAAATATATTCGAACAGCAAGTCTCCTGGCTGTACCCCATCAATCAAGCTGTTATTTTTACTACCCGCTTTATAATGCAAGATAATCGCATCATTGACAACCGCAATAGGAGGAAAAAATTTTGCAATTGTCAAGCTGTATGGTTCTGTAAGAGGCCCTTTTTTTTGAATCGTCGCTAGCAGTTTATTAATCTCATTATCCAACTCTTCATCCGCCATCCCTATTATAAATCCAAGACGAAGTTTTTTACGATTTATACTATCTTTGATCCATTCTTTCACCCCTTTTTTGAGAGGAATAATCGATAATGGATCAATAATCGCCGTTACCAAACCTTTTGCTTTGCTCATCGCAACAGAAAAGTGCAGATGCATATATTGGTGGGGGACAAACGGACGTATGTTTATTTGATACTCTTGACTGAGCAGGAAATCACTGGAGTATATTTCCTCTTGCGTCATTTGAGACAAAATGTTCTCCCCATCCATCGGATGCCACTCTTTGTCTTCTAGTTTTTTATAATAGGTCTCATACGAAAGAAGATCAAAATCAACCTCATCCAATGCTATCTTTCGATCGCTTGCGGCCAAGCGCAAATCATCCTTTACATTCGTAGAGGCCTTAATAACAGGTGTAAAATCTGCCATAATCAAAAAGTGAAAGGCATATTAACCGAAAAACAGTTCAATTTTTTAGAGATATTGGAAAACAGATGTTTCACCTTTTAACTCTCCTACCTGTGCAATTACGTAACTCCTGAATGATATCTATTCCATGCTTAAGATAAGTTTATCATTTAGCTAATTAACTAAATGTTTCTTTTCATACGATGCTATTAAATCGCCAAGACTGTCACATATTTTTTTACTTTTTCTAATATCGGCAGAAACAAATATTTTTTTTCCCTCTTTATGTGTCTTTATAAGTCCCGCTTGTTTTAAGATATCAAGATGCTTCGAGATCGTCGGAAGAGTAAAATCAAACATCGAGGCAACATCCGTAATGCACAATCCCTCATTACCTTCAAGAGGTTGACCGTTTCCCATTAATATTTTCTCAAAAATCTGAAGGCGTGTTGCATGACCCAATGCTTTATAGATTTCTGTCCGTTCTTCCAAAGAGATAGCTCTTCTTTCTATAAATTCCACGTAAAACCGCCTTTTTTATTGTACATACATAAGAATAGACATTAGTCGATTAAAGGAGTATTAATCTTTTTGAAGTATGTAAATAGGGGGGGTTAAAAGGTAATGGCGGACAGTTAGGGATTCGAACCCTAGAAAGGTTGCCCTTTACACGCGTTCCAGGCGTGCGCCTTCGACCACTCGGCCAACTGTCCATAAAAGAGGATCGGTATTGTATTGTATTGAAGCTTAATTCCTAAATCGAGGGGTAATTCTTCCATTCCCCTTCACCCCTGCACTTGGTGTGTTATCCGAGCTGTCATCGCTAAACCATGAGTAAAAAAAGATGATCAAGGCAAGCACCGCACATATCTCATACCCTATCGCCCAAACAATAAAGTACGATGTTAAGTTTAACTCTAAAAAAAGTTCAAAACTTGATCGGGCAATGAATAAAAATAAAAAGGCCAACGCAACGAGATAGGGAATAGTCATAATATAGAAAAAGAGCATAATGCCCTCATACCCCTCAGGTGCAAAAATATAGTTTTTGTAATCAAACTCTCGATGCAAAAAATCTTTTTTTTCTCGATGTACTTTTTGACTTTTTTCCTGATATTCCTCCACACTGTCATGCGTGATGATGGTTGACTTAGCGCTTCGTAACGAACGGTCATATCGATCTGCGTAATGATTACTCATAACTATTCCCTGTTCAATCTCTAAATCGTGGAGTAATGCCGTTATGCCTTCTCACACTGTTTTTTGGCATATCGTCCGAGCTGTCATCGGTAAACCATGAATAAAAAAAGATGATCAGCGCGAGCACCGCACATATTTCATACCCTATCGCCCATATAACAAAATAAGAAGCCAAATTAAATTCTAAAAAATATTGATAACTGGATTTAGCAATAAAGACAAATAAAAAGGCCAAAGAAACAAGATAGGGGATAATCATAATATAGAGGAAGAGCATAATGCCCTCATACCCCTCAGGAGCAAAAATATAGTCTCGATAGTCAAATTCACGATGTAAAAAAGCCTCTTTTTCTCGATGAACTTTTTTACTCTTTTCTTGATAGTCTTGTACGCCATCGTGAGTAAGTTGTATGCTTCTTTTCGAACGATCGTATCGATCCGCATAATGACTCATACTCACTCCCTCGCTTCAGAATAATTCATAATTGATTATAATACTCTAAAATTGCTAATTTTTGTTCTTTTTTTTGCTTATTTTATATCATTACCCTTATGCCATAGTATAATAAGGGGTTATTAGCTTCTCCATAGAAAAGGTTTTTATGCGCCCTGAAGAACGTTTTTTTGCCATAAGCGATGATTTTCGCTCACCCTATGCACGTGATCGTGATCGTATCATTCACTCAGGCAGCTTTCGACGTCTTGAATACAAAACACAGGTTTTTCTCAATTCTCAAGGCGATTTTTTTCGTACCCGACTTACCCACAGTATCGAGGTCAGCCAAATCGCCCGCTCGATCAGCTCCCATTTAGGATTGCAGGAATCGCTGGCGGAATCGATCGCCCTCTCTCATGATTTGGGACATACGCCTTTTGGACATATCGGAGGAGATACGCTGGATGAGTGCCTGAAAAAAGAGGGGTTTAAACACGGATTTGAGCATAATCTCCAAAGCTTTCGGGTTGTCACATTGCTCGAACAGCGTTATAAACAATTTTTAGGGCTAAACCTCACCTACGCAACACTCGAGGGGATACTCAAACACTCACCTCCCTACAACAAACCGTTTTTAAGCAGTGGCATACGCGATGCTTTTTCTCTGGATACCCACCCCAGCATTGAGGCAATGATTGTTGATCGTGCTGATGAGATTGCGTACATCAGCCATGATATTGATGATGGGATCGCATCGGGACTTATCAGTTTTGAAACCCTAAAATCGAGCGAACTGATCCAAACCATTTTGCAAAAAGTATATGACGAAGGTATTGGCGAAGATGAAGATGAGATGTTTCGTTACCGTTTCAGCTCCCATCTCATCAACCATCTTGTCTATTCCCTCCTTGAGTACTCACGTGGGAAAATCGATAACAGCCGTGTGTTAGCCTCTGTTATCCCCTCATCCCAAGAACTTCCGGTTGGATTCACCAAAGAGCTGGAAACACAGATCAAAAAGCTCAAAAAGATCCTCTTTCAAGAACTTTACCAACACAAACACATCGTGCGTAAAATGTTTTCGGGGAAACAAGCGATCATCGGACTTTTCAATGCCCTTATGGAACAACCCAAAATGTTGCCCCGTTATTATCTCGAACAACTCGACCGCCGCAACAAACACCGTGTTATCTCGGATTACATTGCCAGCATGTCGGATCGGTATGCGATGAAACTCTACAATGAGCTGTATGGGAGAGAGGGGTGAGTTTATCCTCTATCGCGATTATCGGCGGTGGTGCAGCGGGCCTCATGGCGGCACTGAGTGCCGCGCGCATGGGTGCTGATGTTACAATTTATGAGCACAACCCAAGTGTCGGAAAAAAGATTCTGGCGTCGGGAAACGGCCGTTGTAATATTATCAATACCACCGCCAATGCCAATGATTATTTTGGAACGGACCCCGATTTTGTCTCCTATGCGTTAGAACAGCTCCCTTTTATCAATTTTGTCACCTTCTGTCACTCCATAGGACTACTGTTGGATATCAAAGAAGACGGACGTTGTTATCCTCTCTCCAACGAAGCAAAATCCGTCCTCTTTTCCTTCAGTGCCTCCATCAAAGAAGCAGGTGTCAAGGTACTCACGGATAAAAAAGTCATCTCCATCACCAAAACCCAGAATCACTTTATCGTTCACACCCAAGATGAAAAGAAAACGTATGACAAAGTTCTCATCGCTACAGGTTCTCAAGCAGCACCGCAACTGGGTGCCTCGGATGATGGCTATCGCTTCGCTTCCTCCTTTGGTCATACCATTGTCCCTACCTATGCATCATTAGTACAACTGCATCTAAACTCAAAAATGCATCACAAGATGGCAGGGGTTAAAACCTTTGCCGAGGTTACCCTTTATATCAATAATAAAGAGGTCCAAAAAGTACAAGGTGATATTCTCTTCGCCAGTTATGGAATTTCGGGGTTGGCCATCTTGGACATCAGTCAAAAAGCTTCTCTCGCACTGCTGAACCATCAAAAAGTAATGCTGAGTATCAACTTACTCCCTCGCTTCACTTCTCAACAGCTCAGCAACATCCTCCATCAACTGATCACCGCAGTGCCTAACCATGCCCTTGAAACGGTTTTAGGCAGTTTAATCCCTGCTAAAACGGTTCCTTATCTTTGTGAAAGTGCGGTTGTTAATCCTGCAAAAACCGTATCGCTGCTCACGCCAAAAGAGATCAGCACGCTTGTTGGACTCATCGGAGAGTGGAAATTTGAGGTAAACGATACGCACGGATTCAAACATGCAGAGGTCAGCGGCGGCGGAGTAGCTACGGTAGATGTGAATACTAAAACGATGGAATCAAAATTGGTTAAAGGTCTTTATTTTGCGGGGGAAGTTTTGGATATTGTCGGACGACGCGGAGGCTATAATTTTAATTTTGCATGGGCGAGCGGCATGATTGCCGGACGCCAGATGGCTAAAAAGTAAAACTTACTTTTTAGCGTAACGTTTACGGTCAGTTGGATCCAACCATTTTTTACGGATACGGATACTAAGAGGCGTTACTTCAAGAAGCTCATCATCTTCGATCCACTCGAGCGCACGCTCAAGGTTCATATCACGTGGTGGAACAAGCTTGATCGCTTCATCAGCACCTGATGAACGGACGTTTGATTGTGCTTTTCCTTTAACCGGGTTAACATCAAGGTCGTTGGTGCGGCTATGCTCACCTACGATCATCCCTTTGTAAACTTTTGTTTGAGGGCTAACAAACAACACACCGCGCTCTTGCAAGTTTGCAAGGGAGAACGCCAAGGTAACACCATCTTCCATTGAAGTCAACGCTCCGTATTGACGGCTCTCAACACCACTTGCAGTGTATGGGCGGAACTCCAAGAAAGAGTGATTCATAACACCCTCACCCTTAGTCTCTGTCAAAAACTGTCCACGGAAACCGATAAGTCCACGCGCAGGGATAACGAACTCTACGCGAGTAAAGCCCTCACCCATTGGAACCATCGCTGTCATTTCTGCTTTACGACGACCCAAACGCTCGATGATGCTTCCTGCAAAGTCTTGAGGAAGGTCAACAACGAGGTGCTCAAATGGCTCACATTTGACACCGTCGATGTCACGGATGATAACTTCCGGACGTCCGATACCAAACTCGAAGCCCTCACGACGCATATTCTCTGCCAAAATAGTGATTTGAAGCTCTCCACGTCCTGAGACTTGGAATTTACCCTCACCGATTACCTCACAACGCATCGCAACGTTTGTGTTCATTTCTGCTTCGAGACGCTCTTTGATCTTGTTAGAAGTAATGTGCTTTCCTTCTTGACCAGCAAGAGGAGAATCATTAACCGAGAAGAAAACGTTCAACGTAGGCTCTTCAACGTGCATAGGATCTAGTGGCATAGGGTTGTTTGGATCACAGATAGTGTCCCCAACGTCTACGGTTTCGATACCGGCAAGGGCAACGATGTCACCCGCTTCTGCGGTTTGGATCTCCATACGGTTAAGACCCATGAATCCGATGAGCTTAGAGATCTTACCTTTGACCAATTCGCCATCCGCTTTTGCAAGGAGGATATTATCACCCTTAGAGATACGTCCGTTGAAGATACGAGCGATACCGATTTTACCAACGTAGTTATCGTAGTCAAGTGTAAAGACTTGCAACTGTGTTGGGTTCTCAGGATCACCTTGTGGCTCAGGTACTTTGTCCAAAATCATATTGAACAAACATGTGAAATCGCCATCCGGATCCGCCATATCGAGTTTTGCAATACCATCACGTGCCGCAGCATAGATGACTGGAAAATCAAGCTGATCTTCCGTTGCGTCCATTGCTACGAAAAGGTCAAATACTTCATCGATTACACGCTCAGGATCTGCTGATGGTTTGTCAATTTTGTTGATAACAACGATTGGCTTGAGTCCAAGAGCCAACATTTTTTTAACAACAAACTTAGTCTGAGGCATAACCCCCTCATAAGCGTCAACAAGGATCAAAGCCCCGTCAACCATTTTCAATACACGCTCAACTTCTCCACCGAAATCGGCGTGACCCGGAGTGTCAATAACGTTGATCTTGTGATCGCCGTAACGAATTGCAGTATTTTTAGAAAGAATCGTGATCCCACGCTCTTTTTCAAGAGCATTAGAGTCCATTGCTCTTTCATTGACTTGCTCGTGGCTGGTTTTACCATGGTCAACGTGCGCGATGACGGCGATGTTACGAATTTTTTGCACTGAATATCCTTATAGGTAGGCCGTGATTTTCGCGAATTATATCTTTTTAAAAGTTAAGGATGGTTTAAGTGATCTTGATACCTTATATGGAATAACTTTTGCTTGCTACTATAATCACACTATACTTTTGGTACAAGGATCGCAACTATGGTCGTACAAAGCAAAGAAAACAAGACGTCCGACTCTCTGGCCCAATTGCTAGGGGGAACGCCAAAATCAAAGAATGCCAAATCAAATAATGCATTTGCACAGCTGCTTTCTACTTTTAATGAGTCAGGAAAGAACAATAAAACAAATGCTAAAAAAACAGATTTTACGGCGATTATTGACCCTAAAGCACTTATTGATACTAAAAATGAAGCACTCGTCAATGCAAAATCGGCTGATATTAAACCCATTGATACTAAAAAACTCAATGCCAAAGGATTGGGCGAACTGCTGATGGGCAAAGAAGAGGAGGCAAAGATCCTGCCCAAAGAGCTTCTCGATGCGTTGAGCAACGATCAGGTTCATTCTCTTATCCATAAAGCCAAAGAGTATCTCAAAAATGCCATTATGGAAAAATCCCCCCAGCTCAAAGCCGATGAAAAAGCGATCCCTAAAACACTTATAGGGCTTGTTGAACTCGCCCACAAGATAGGCATTGATTTAACTGAAATCACCCTCTCTACAGTGGATAAAGATTTGGCAAGCCCGCTCAAAGAGCTGCCAACTCCTCTGCTGACTAAGCCGCTTTTGGATTTCAAAGGGCCTCTCAAAGAGGCCGCTTTGGAAAACACCAAAGGATTTGAGGCGATTGTGCAGCTGCTCAAAGAAGCGAAGCCCGCCCAAGAAGAAGTGAAACCATCCAAAGAGTCTAGCAAAACTCAGCCACTTCAGTCGCTGCTTAAAGGCTTGGAAAAAGCGTCAGAAATAGTAGCTGAACTCCCGAAGGAAGCTTCCAAAGAGCTACCTAAAGCGGTCATTCCCGCTGTCCATACAGACGCACTGAGCACCCTCTTGCGCGGAGAGCATGAAGGAGAAATGCATCAGAGCAAAGAAGAGGTCAAACCACTCAATGAGTCCACCAAAACGCATCAGCCGCTCAAAGCAGACTCACTCGAAGTGAAGGGTAAAGAGGCCGTCCAAAGCATGCGTCACTTTGCCATCGACCTCAAAGAGGCCGCTGAAAGCTATAAACCTCCTTTCACCCGTCTTACGATGAAACTTAACCCTGAACGTCTGGGGGAGGTGGATGTAACCCTCATACAGCGCGGTAACAATGTTCATGTCACCATCCAATCCAACAATACTGCCAGCGTTGCATTTTTGGCACACAACGCCACAGAGCTTAAAGCACAGCTCGCACAACAAGGGGTGACCAACGCAACCATGAATTTCATGAGCGGTTCGGATACGCAACAGCAAAATCCGCAGCAACAGCAGCAACAACAAAATCAGAATCGCTTTCGTGCTTATGCTTCACTCGAAGAACTTCAACACAGCGCCGAAGAGCTAAGTGCTCTTGAAATCATCATTCCGCATTACGCGTAAAACAAGGAGAATATTATGGCAATCGATTCAGTAGGTAACAATGCAGCTACCACATCATCATCTACTGCGGTGAATCCTAAAGGGATTTTAGGCAAAGACGATTTTCTCAAACTGTTGCTTTTGGAGCTCAAATACCAAGATCCTACGTCCCCTATGGACAGTGAAAAGATTTTGACGCAAACGTCACAACTTGCGTCCCTCGAATCTTCTGAAAACACCAATAAATCACTGTCGGCTCTCGCTACTTCTCTGGCTGCATCGATGCAGCTTTCCGGTATTTCCGCTATTGGTAAAATAGCAGATACAGGGAGCAATGCGGTTGCTCTAACCAAAGGTCAAAATGTTGATTTTCAACTTTATTTTCCCGATGATGTGACCACGGGGAATATCAATATTATGGATGTTGATGGGAAAGTACTTCGTACCATGAAAGTGGGAGCTACCGATGCCGGTGTTGCCAAATATACGTGGGATGGGAAAGCGGATGATGGGTCTGCGTTGAGTGAAGGAACCTATTATGTTGATTCAAGCTATTCCAGAACCGATGGCTCTACAGGCGCTACACGTATTGGCCGCTATCCGATTGAATCCATCAAATTTGACGGTGGTAAAACACTGGCCAAACTGGGATCAAGCTACGTAGACTTTAGCTCGATCAAAGAGATAACAGGAAACTAAGATGACACATGGATATTATGCAGGCTTGTCCGGAATCCAAACCCATCAATATGGATTGGATGTCGTTTCGGATAATTTAGCCAATGTCAACACAATCGGCTATCGTGGATCCAGTACTGAATTTGCTTCTCTCCTCTCCACGAAAGTAAACAGTGCCGGATCTTTAACACCAGCCTCAAACGATCTCGAGTGGGGTGTTCGGCTTCAAGCGACTACCATGAATACGACAGGTGGAACCCTCATCAATACCGATCGCTTTAATGACCTTTCTATCGGTGGAAACGGATGGTTCGGTGTTGTTTCTGGCAATAAAGATTATTTTACCCGCGCTGGAAACTTCGTTTTTGACGAATATCAAAAAGTTCCAGGGGATGGGAATTCTTCCATCGCCAGACTCACTACCGGCGATGGGATGTATGTTACGGGAACGATGCTTGGAAATTTTGCCTACGATGCTTCCAATGACTATGAAAAATCACTAGCGGTCAATCCTACGGCCACCAATCGCCTAGGTGCTTTTGTTGTTAATTCCGTCACTAATGATGTTCCCCTTGCTGGCGTAGGGGCTCAGGGACCGCTGGAATTTCCAACACGTTTGGCATACCCAGTAGAACCCACTACCACGACTCAATTTGCCGGGAACCTCGGCTTTACCCCAGGAGTTCGTACGGTCAATGAAACCGTAATCAATGCCCTTAATGAGCAAAACAATCTCAGCCTTGTTTTTACAAAGAGTGCTTCCCAACCCGCCGTTGGCACGGCATGGGATGTTGCGGCTACCATAAAGTCTGCTGACGACCAAACAACCTATGATATCCAATCGGGACAAGTTGTTTTTGCCGACAGCGGCATATTGCTTAGCTCTACCTTACCCACTATGGATAACAACGGTACCGCACTCGTTGTGGATTCCAGCAATTATTTTACCAATGCCAATAATCTTGGACTCGCCGATGATATTCGAACGATGAGCGCCAATGTTATTAGCGGCAACAATGATCGTAACCGACTAAAACTCGTATTTACCCAAAGTGCTATTCAGCCCCTCACCGGGGTTGCTTGGGATATTGCCGCAACCGTAACAACTGCCAATGGGCAAACTACTTACGATGCACAAACAGGACAAGCTATCTTTGGGGCATCGGGACAGCTATTAACTTCTAGCTTGCCCATAATGGACAATGACGGTTCCCCTGTTACGGTTGATTTGAGCAGTTATCTAGGTGGAATCACTTCGACTGCAGGAGTCCCTATTAGCGCATCCTCACAATCCGATGGAAGCATGGGGGGAACCTTGACCAAATATGGGATCAGCCCTGATGGAATCATCATCGCCGATTTTTCCAATGGACGCCAAAGTGCGATCGGACGTGTCGCGGTTTACCATTTTCAAAACGAGCAAGGGTTGGAACGTAACGGTGGAACTTTGTACGCGCAAAGTTCCAACAGCGGAGCACCTACCTTTTGGACCGATCAAAACGGTAAAGCCATTGCAGGGGCCAAGATTACCAGCGGACAGTTGGAAAACTCCAATGTTCGTCTCGACGTAGGGCTTACCGACATGATTATCTTGCAACGCGCCTATCAGGCGAATGCCAAGACGATAACAACGGTCGATGAGATGATCCAAAAAGCATTGCAAATGCGACGCTAATTTTGGAATATTTATTGCTTATAAATTTTACTTTGTAACGAAAAGGAACTATCATGTTACGATCACTCTTTGCGGGCGTCACCGGATTGCAAGCACACCAAATCGCGATGGACGTTGAGTCCAACAATATTGCCAACGTCAACACGATCGGATTTAAGTACTCACGTGCCAATTTTTCTGATTTGCTGGCGCAAACGGCACAAATCGCTACGGCACCGCAAGGAGACTTGGGCGGTAAAAATGCCGTTCAAATCGGACTGGGTACCACGATCAACTCCGTCACCCGTATCATGACGCAAGGTTCTATCCAAAATACCGATAAAAATACTGACGTCGCTATCCAAGGCGATGGCTTTTTCATCGTCAGTTCCGATGCCGGAAGTACGTACAAATACAGCCGTTCCGGAGATTTCAAATTTGACGCCGGCGGAAACTTCGTTGATAATGGCGGATTCATCGTCCAAGGATGGGTACGTGATGAGGTAACCGGAAAAGTGGACTCTACAGCACCGATCACCAACATCAATATCCCGCCAGGACTTACCACCCCTGCTAATCCATCAGGCGTCGTAACCCTCAAAGCGAATCTCGATTCAGGTGAAACCGTAGAAACGTTTAACCCAACCAATGAGATGGCTACTTACAGCCTTACGGATTATTTAGCTTATGTAGCCGCTTCTCCAGGGCCATACACCGTAGCACAAAGCACCGCTAATGCGATCCGTACTGCAAATACCAATGTTGCAGAAGACGTAAAGGTTATGTTTAATGAGCAGGGCCGCTCAATGGTTATGCAAACTGGTCAAGGGGTTTGGATCAGCTATAAGCCTGCAATAGAAAATGAAACTATTCTCGGTGTTGCCGGGGCATTTACTTTTGATCTCAATGGAACCACCATCAGCGGAACCACCCCTGGTGTGATCGCAGCAGATAACGCGGGTTATATTGCGCAGCAAATCAATGCTAAAACAGCCTTAACGGGTGTCGTTGCTACTGTTGGAGCAGGTGGAGCTATGGTTCTCACCAACGATAATGCGCGTGCAAGCGATCTCGATGCTACTAAAAATATTCGAATAACACTGGGAGCAGGTGCAGCTGCGGTTGGTATGGCGGCCACCGTTGCCAATAACAACAACACCACAGCTTATAACTATAGATATGCTTCCAATGCAGTCGATCTGGCCAATAACGTAGCGCCCATTAATACTACGTTCAGAACAACCGAACAACTGCGAATCATTATGCAAGAGCATGCACAGCTTATTACAGGTTCCACAGGCGTAGAAGTCATTATCAACAATGAAGGACAGTACAAGTTTACCAATAATAACGATGGGGATGCCACTCAAGAAGATCTCAAGATGCAAGTCACTGCCTACAGTGATGCCAACAGCAATATAACGAAGAATGTGCGCTTTACTGAGGTTATGCAGGCGATTGACGGTACTCTCATCGAAGGAAGCACCGGTATTCGTCTCTCACAATCACTCAATGCCGCTACACACTCAGCGAGTATCGACATCTACGATTCACTGGGAAGTAAACACACACTCAAGATGGATTTTCGCAAGACGGGTGTTGATACCGTAACGGGTGCCACATGGAGCATGAAGCTCTCTGTTCCAGCCCCTGGTGAGATCAATACCATCGCACCGCTCAATGAAATCGACGGTCAAGTCAGCTTTGGACCTGATGGCTCACTCTCTTCGTATACCCCGACCAATGTCAACTTTACAGGAAATAACGGCTCTTCACCAAACCAAAATGTCAATATAGACCTTGGGACTTCCAACGCATTTGATGGAATTACCAGTTTTGACGCTACTTCCGGAACCAGTGGTATTTCACAAGACGGTTTTCCAGGCGGAGACATCGTAGGTATCCGTATTGATCAAAGCGGTACCCTTATCGGATCCTTTTCCAATGGTCGCTCATTTGGTCTCGCACAAATCGGGATGGCAAAGTTTACCAATAATGAAGGTTTGGTCGCAGATGGCGGAAACGTATTTTTGCAGTCAGCCAACTCCGGTGATCCGATCATCGGTACGGCAGCCACAGCAGGACGTGGATTCATGCAGTCCTCAGCGCTGGAAGCTTCCAACGTTGACTTGTCCAAATCACTGACCAACCTCATCATTATTCAACGGGGTTATCAGGCTAACGGTAAAACAATTACCACATCCGATACGCTATTGGAAACATTGCTAGGTATTAAACGATAATTTTTAGGAGGATGGCTGTCGAGGGAGAAGCTCGACATGCTTGAAACTTAAGGAGTATACAAAAGGAAATGAAAACTCCCCTTTGACGCAGCTGGTGTCAAGTGGGATGCTGAAATTATGCGCCACTAAAGTAAACGAATGGTAATACAGCTATAATTGCACATGCGATGGCGAACTCTTAAAAAAATAAAACACTCAATCTCCCCCAAAAGTCCCACCATTCACTATGCCCCGTTTTTTTCTCGTGCACTGGGATTTATCACCGATATTTTTATGATTGGTTTGCCTATTTCTCTCATCTTAATGGCTACTTTCGGATACGATCAAATGCACACAGCGGGTGCGATGGATGTGATCACCAACAACCAAGAAGCCCTCAAAAATCCGCCCAATCCTCTAAGTTCAATTCTCCAAATCGTTTTATTTATGGTCATCACCGTGGGGCTATGGCACCGATATGGACAAACTCCAGGTAAAAAACTCGCGCACATTCGTGTTGTCGATGCAAAAACATTTCAACGTGCCTCCTATGGGAAACTTTCCTTGCGCTTTATAGGGTATTTTCTCTCTTTCATCTCAGTTATAGGGTTTTCTATGGGGCTTTTTCGCAGTGACAAACGCTGTTTACATGATTTGATAAGCGGTACTGCCGTCATACGTGAAAGCTGATATGCCTATTATCATCGGGACCTTTTATTTTTTCTATTTTGCCCTTATCGGGGTGCACATTATTTTCGTACCAAAAATCCTCTCAATGGTCGGGTACAGCTCCATCGACATCGGCATAATCTTCGCCTCTGCGCCTCTAGTGCGGTTTATTGTCCCATTCTTATTTTTAAAAGGGTTCAAGCTCGACCATAAAGCATTTGTCACAGCCCTTGTGCTCATGGTTCTGGGGGCGATAGCGTTTTATCCTTCCCTAACCTCTTTTTGGCCGTTACTCATTAGCAATATCGTATTTGGAATAGGCATATCGCTGCTGCTGCCCTACATCGAAGTCATTGCATTAGAGCGCATTGGAAAAGAGTCTTATGGAAAAATTCGTCTGTTTGGCTCTCTAGGCTTTATTGCTGTGGCACTGGTGCTTGTACGCTATTTGGAGGAACCCAGAATCGGGATTGATTTTCTCATCGCGATGGCCTTGGCTACCAGTATACTGGGTGCGTTCATCGGCTCTCTCTAAAACAAAAAAAATGCGGCAACACTTGAAATTGCCGAAAATATACACGCCTTCAATCCCTTGGTGCATCTGGGACTTTGGATCGGATTTTTATTGATGCAGGTGAGCTTCGGCCCTTTTTACAACTTTTTCACCATTTACGCTACCGACCACGGCGTTTCACTGGACATGACGGTGTGGCTGTGGAGTTTTGGGGTGGTGGTCGAAATTCTCATGTTTTATTTTCAAGGACCTCTTTTACGCACAAATCTTTACCTACTTTTACAGTTAACGGCATTCTTCACCGCACTTCGCTGGCTTATCATAGCAATCTTTCCCGACAATGTCACCCTTTTGTTTGCCTCTCAGAGCTTGCATGCGCTGAGCTTTGCCCTGTTTCACACCGTAGCCATCAGTGTCTTGTTTTCTTTGTACCGTTCAAAACGGCTTGCACAACAATTTTTCTTTGGCATTTCTTATGGACTAGGGGGATTTATAGGGGCATTGGGTGCGGGTGTGCTGTATCAATATGCCCCCGATTGGCTATTTATCGGAGGTGCAATTGCGGCGCTGGGAGCTACTATCGCGTTTGGAATGCACCGTAAAAATTTACACCAAACGGCGTAAATCAATCGGCGAAACGGCAATCGTAATGTTGTACTTGTCAAACTCATTTTTGATGGCTTCCGTTACTTCAAATTTCACATCCGCATAATCATCGACGTTTACCCACGGCTGAACGACCAAATGTACCCCATCGCGCCCTAATGTTTCAACCGCAACGATGTACGCAGGAGATTTCAATACGCGTGCATTGTTATCCAAAACAGTTGTCACTGCTTGTCTAACTACCGCCAAATCATCTTTATAGTTAATTAAAAAGAGCATATCAATACGGCGCGTGCTGTTTCCGGTGTTATTGATAATATTACCGCCGATTAGTGCCCCATTTGGGATGATGATCGAGCGGTTATCTGCGGTGGTAAGCGTTGTGGAAAAAAGGCTGATCGCTTTGACCGTCCCAACCACACCCGCTGTTTCGATCGAATCCCCCACTTTAAAGGGGCGAAAAAAGATTATGAGTACGGCAGCACCGACATTGGCCAATGTATCTTTGAGGGCAAGCCCTATCGCCAGTCCCGCCGATGCAAAAATCGCGACAAAAGAGGTCGTATTAATCCCTATATTGCTCGCTGCTGCGGCAACGACCACGAGAATGAGTGCTACATAGGTGACGTTAGCTGCAAACGAGATCAATGTCTCATCGACATTCCCGCGTTTCATCATCCCACGCATCAGGTTCAAAACGCCCTTGGCAATCCATCTCCCGATAATAAAAATCGCGATAGCACCCAAAAGCTTTAGCCCGTACTCGGTCGCAAAGCTCATCGCAACATCACCATAGTGCTCCGCCGCCGTGCTGTAGTTTTCTATTTTATGCTCAATCTTTTGCAACATCACGCGCTCGCTTATCGGTACTCTACGATTTTACTCATAGGCAATCTTATCTGAGGGCTTTGCGGGTCAACACGGTAGCCAAACGCACAGATCAATGCGGCACTGCGCCCCTGCGGAAGATCGAGAACTGCTTCAATCTGCTCTTTTTCAAACCCCTCGATCGGACAGCTGTCGATTTCAAGCGTCGCGGCATAGGTCATCATGTTAGCACACGCGATGTAGCACTGCTTTGCCGTCCAGTTTTCAAGTAAATCCTCATGACATTCAATGAGGGAGAGATAGTTCTTATAGATGCTCATGTAGGCATCCAAGCCCTCACCCTCCAAACCTCTGCGCTCAAACATACTGCGAACATACGGTGTACCGCTGCGTACCTCGTCATTATCCGTCGTAAAGATTACCAGCTCTGAAGCTTCGGTAATCTGAGCCTGATTCCAACACGAAGATTTCAGCGCTTTGCGTAGGGCGGGATCACGCACCACAATCAATCGCCACGGCTCCATACCAAACGACGAAGGAGACATTCGAGCCACTTCTAAAATCGAATCAAACTGCTCTTGGGAAATCGTTTTGGACACATCAAAATGTTTGCACGCATGACGAAACGCCATTGCTTTCATAAAATCGGACATACTATACCTCTTTGTTGTTCTATCAATTGTACCATTGTAACGTATAACTCATTATGCTCGGTTTCCAGACCTTTCAAGAGAGCTACATACTTTTGATAGGTCTTCCACGGGGTTTCGGAAGGCTTTGAACGCCCTTTTTTAATCAGCTCAAAACACACCGCCGCATTGATAAACCCTTTCCAGAGTTTCACCTCATCATCCTGCTCAAAACGTCGTGGAAACCACAGTGCTTCGAGATCTTCATGGGCATCATAATAGCGTTCTTCTTTCAATGATCGGACAAATGCTTCGCACGCACTTTCTACTGTTGGAGATACTTGCGCCAATATCCGCGTCCCCCCTTCAAACTGATACACACATGCTGGGGAAACTTGGAGCGAAATTCAGCCAAACGCTCCCGTGAGCTTTTACCCGTATCGCAATAAAAGACAAATACACTGCCCTCAGGCTCGCTGCGCATCAACGGCGGACTGTACGTAATCGCCTCTGCCCCATCAATGCTGTTTAAAATCGTATCGACCAAAATAACTTTGATCCCTTGAGCCGCCAACAGCTGTTTGTTAATGAGGTATTCTTTTTGTGTCCATTCATCGACCGTTAAATCAACCATAATAGGTATCCGTTCGTAAAATTTTCAACAGTTTATCAAAACAAAAAAAGCATCCCCTTAGAGTTTTTAGCTACACTTACATTATGGCTAAGAAAAAGAAAAAAATGATCAAGCTCAATCAATCCATCCGCCATTTTTTCGGCGATGAAGGATTTGATGAAGGAATTGAGCGCGTACCCACCGAAACGCTCATGGCTCTTTCTCATGCACTCGGAGTCTTCAACGACACAACCGACAAAACAGCACTTATCAAAGGCTTCCGCCGTTTATGGTCTGAGGGAGAGGGAGATACTCGCGAGCTTATCGTTGACTTTTTTCGCAACGATCAAAGAACCTACCCCAATCCAAAGCCCAAAGAAAAACCGCAAGAGCGGGAAGATAAAATTGACGAACTGTTGGAGGGGTTGGAGATAACCCCCGCAGAACGCCTCGCGTTGCACTCGGCATTTATCGATATCCGTATTCGAAAAATTACCCCCGAAAGAATTGCCTCAAAACTCGATCACATCCGTTTTTCCCTAAAGCGTGAAAACCTTGAAAAAGCCCTTGAGGGAAAATTCAACTATAATGACTCTCTGGAGTTTTATGCCTCTATCCACTACGACATAGGCAATGAGCATTTCACCAAAATTCATGTTCTCAAAACACCTCCCATAGAAAACAAGCGGATACAAGAAGAAGATCCGCAAGTTCTCATCGAAGAGATATCCGCGCTAAAAATCACCCTTACCCAGCAAAAACAAGAGCAAATCGATCAGTTTTTAGCTGCTATTCCCCTTCATACTCACCGTTACCTCAGCCAAAGTGAAATCATCGGCGCACTCAAAAGCGCTCCACCCTCAGCCTCTAATACGACCAATGTGCTAGACAACGAGCTGCTGCAAAAAGTGCTCTCCACCTATTTCCCTTCCGCCAAAACATCCCTCAACGGCGATGATTTGATGATTGAGATTCAAAAAAGTCTTGATCTACCCCATTGCCTTACCCCATTTCACTATACCCTTCATCTGCACCTCGATGCCCTCGCGCTAAGCCGTAGCATCTGGGAGGGAGAAGAAATTACTTTCGCCGACGAAACATTGGCCCAAACCGCAGAGGCAGAGAAAATCTTTCTGGGAGAGCTTGCTGATCTCATCGACAAATGTGCTGAACGCGCGAAACTGCTCAATTGGGAGGAAAACCGTCTCTACGAATTCGTCTATGAACTGCTTCTCCCTCATCTGACCGCCATCCTTCATATTGGTGCTAAAACACAGAAGAGAGTCCTTTACGCCTTCGATCAACGCATCGCCGGTGAACTGCTCAAACGGCAAAAGCAGGAGCTCTTGGCACGCAGTATACGTGATTTTAAAAATTTATTTCCACTCGCACGCTCACTGCGCCGAAAACTCGTTTTTCATGTGGGACCCACCAACAGCGGAAAAACCTATACGGCGATGGAAAAACTACGCAGTGTGGGGACAGGCTATTATCTCGCACCTTTGCGTCTTCTGGCGCTGGAGGGGTATGAAAGCCTAAAGGATGAGGGGATCAATGCCTCCCTCATCACTGGGGAAGAACAGCTTATTGATGAAGATGCGACCCACATCAGCTCCACCATCGAAATGCTCAATTTTGAAGTCGAAGTAGATAGCTGCGTCATCGATGAAGTACAGATGATCGGGGATCGTGACCGTGGATGGGCATGGGCAAATGCCATTATCGGAGCACCCGCCAAAACGGTGATTATGACCGGGTCCCCCAATGCAACAGAGGCCATCATTGCGCTGGCCCAATATCTGGGTGAACCTCTGGAGATTGTCGAATTTGAACGCAAAAACCCTCTTGAACTGATGAGGGCAGCTGTTCCTCTCACTAAAATAGAATCCAAAACAGCCATCATCGCCTTTAGCCGCGCGAGCGCTTTGCGTATCAAACAACAAATATCCAACACCTATAAAACCAGCATCATCTACGGAAATCTCAGCCCTGAAGTTCGGCGTGAAGAGGCGCGCCGTTTTCGCGAGGGAGAAACCGATATTCTTGTCGCGACCGACGCTATTGCCATGGGGCTGAACCTCCCGATCAAAACCCTTCTTTTTTCCAAAGCGGATAAATTTGACGGACAATCACAGCGCGATCTCACCGCCAGTGAAGTACAGCAGATTGCAGGGCGTGCAGGACGCTATGGATTGAGCGAGCAAGGGTATGTCGGAGCGGTAACCAATGATGTGCTCAAAAAAATAGGGGCTCTTTTCACCCAAAAAGCCCAAACGATCTCTATCCCGTTTAATGTAATGGCCAACTTTGACCACATCATGCTCGTTTCAAATATCCTCGAAGAGAAATCGCTCTCTGCTATCATCGAATTTTTTGTGGAGAACATGAAATTTGAAGGGCCTTTTCGTGCCGCAAATCTCGAATCGATGAGCGAAGCATCCGCCATTGCTGACCGCTACGATTTGGACATGAAAACCAAATACACGCTGGCTACCGCACCGCTATCCACAGGGTCACCTTTGGTGATGGCGGCATTCGAGCGCTATGTTAAAGCACTGGAGCAAGGCAAACCCATCGCGTATGTTCCCCCTGCGCATTTAGGAGCGTATGCGCTAACAATGGAGGATCTTCAAGATGCCGAAGATCGGATCAAAGAGATTTCCCTCTATCTGTGGCTCTCGTATCGTCTTAGTGAGTATTTTATCGACAGTGAAAAAGCGCGCTCATTTCGAGGAGAGCTCAACCGTTTCATTGAAAATTCGCTCAAACAAAGCCACTTTACCCCGCGCTGTAAAACGTGTTCCAAACCGCTCGCACCTGGGAGCGAATTTAGCATCTGCCAAAGCTGCTTTAATGCACTCAATCGGTCAAAAAACCGGCTTACCGCGCCAAGAGATCCGAGTAATCGAACCGAGAGGGAGAGAGGTAAATCTTCTCATCGCGGACGCTGACTCGGCTATCATTTCCCGCAGCTTCCTCAAAACGTTTTTTAATTTTCTTCTTCTCTTTGTCTTTGATGCGCTTGAGTTTTAGAAAATCCTTAAGAGATACCCATCCATCCGTTTCAATAACGTCCGCATTGATGGCATCCATTGTCCCCTTTTCCATCCCCTCTTGCATCACCGCTTCAGGATTCACATGGGAAAGAAATTTCGTCGCAACGACGTGCAGCACACTGCGCAGCTGTGCATCACGCTCTTTGTATATCTGCTCGACTTTGATACGCTCATCAATAAGCATTTGTTCACGCTGGTCACGAAGACGCGATGTCTCATTCTCCAAAACATCCACACGTCCGCGAAGGCGTTCATTTTCTTGCTCAATGTACTGCGTATACCGTGCATCAGCGCCGTTACTCACATTTGGTGTATTTTTTGCCGTGGCAATCACAACGTATTTCACCCCATCTTCGACAATGCAATTGAGACTTCCACGGCGAACACGATTGTGTATCGCTTCTTTGGAAACCCCAAAATGCTCAGCCGCATCCGCAATGGTTAATTTTTTCATGTTTTCCCTTTTATTTATGCAACATACGGATCAAAGCATTCACCATTTCAAAATCCAAATGCCCTTTCATCGCCTCTTTCATCAATTTGATCGATTCAAACGTAGTCATCGGATCTTTATAAGAGCGCTTCGTTGTTAGCGCATCAAAGACATCACACACCCCGATAATGCGCGCAAACTGTGAAATAGCATCCCCCGAAATACCATCGGGATAACCGCCCCCGACCAGCTTCTCATGATGATGACGAATACCTGTCAAAATTCGTTCATCACTAATGCCTAATTGCAATGCTATTTTGTGTCCTTCACCAGGATGGATTTTCATCTCTTCAAATTCAACTTCGGTGAGTGTTCCATTTTTATTAATGATGTCAAAATCTACTTTACTTTTTCCGATATCGTGCAAAACTGCCGCCATTCCCAATGCTTTGAGATCTTCCCCTTGAATCCCCAAAAAAGCACCGAGACTCAAGGTATAAATACTGACATTAATAGAGTGGGTATGGGTGTAGTAATCGTGAGCAGTGATTTTGAGAAGGGATTCTACGGCTTTAGGATCGTGTAAAATAATACTGACGAAACTGTCCACGACCGGTTTGACGTTTTTAGCCACTTCAAGCGACTCAGGATTGCGAAACATCTCATCAAGTACAGAGCTTGCCTTTTCATAGACAATAATTGCTTTATCCTCTAACGATATATCCTCAGAAAGAGCAATGGTTTGGATATGATGCTGAACATATGCTTCATAAGCCAGCGAGTCTTCATCACTGATGTAAAGCTTCTCCACTTCACGCAAGCGGACTTTGTCATTGCCATCTATTACGGTATCGCTTTGAAGAAACAAAGTCATAGCCGTCTTTTCATTATTGGGTAAATAGAGCTGAAAATTCAGTTGTTCACCCTCGGTAATAACCCGCTTATCAATGGATTTATATCGCTTGGCTTTATTGCTCATCCAATTAGCCTTTATCGGAAGTTTTCAAACACCAACGGCGCTTCCCATTCCATCGCTTTGATGTGTGCCATGATTTTTTGAAGCTCATCTATCTGTTTGGATTTTACACGGATGTATTCACCTTCGATAACAGCAGATGCTTTTGTTTTGAGGTTTTTGATTTCGGCAATAATTTTCTTCGCCTCTTTGGCCTCAATTGTATCCACAATTTTATAGGTGGCTTTTCGAGATCCGCCGCTAGCATCTTCGGTTTTTAATTCTTCAAGTGCTTTAGAAGAAAGACCGCGCTTAATGAGTTTTCCAATAACAATGTCTTTGAGTGCATCAAGTTTGTTATCGCTTGAAGCGAGTAAAATGAGCTGTTTTTCTTTTTCGCGGTAGTTGATCTCATAGGTAACCCCCTTGAAATCGTAGCGCCCGATCACCTCTTTTTCCGATTGGGCCATCGCGTCTTTAAACGCCTGTAAATCAATTTTTGCAGAAATATCCATAGAGTGTTCTGATGCCATACTATTATCCTGAGTAATTTTATAACGGTTAGTATAACACAAACCGTAAATTAAAACATAGGTGCGCCAAAATCCAAACCGCCTCCAAAACTCATATTCGGATCGTTATACCCCAGCATGGCACTTTTAGTACGCAACATCGTAATGTCTTGCTTGGGGGCAATTCCTTGAGGACACACCGGAACACACTCCCCGCACAGCGTACAGTCCCAAATACCGTTTGTTTGTACCGCCGTTATTTTGGCATCGCTCTTGGTTTGGCGCGGATCACTGACATAACGCCAAACACGCGTGAGCGCATATGGGCCGATGAAATCAGGATTCACGGCATAAACAGGACAAGCACTGTAACACGCCGCACACAAAATACAGTCGCTTTGCGTTTCGATACCGCTCATTGCTTCTTCGCTAACATTGCCTGAAACTGATTCTTCGCTCCAGGCATTTGCTACACAGTTAAAATGCTCTATGCTCGAACTCTCCACCACCAAATCACGGATAACGCTCGCATTGCGCATCGGCTCTACGAGATCACCGTCAATTGGTTTGTATTCACACATCAGTACTTCACGTCCGTTGACACGAACGGCACAGCTCCCGCAGACACCGCTTCGACAGCCCGAGGAATAGGTGAGCGTCGAATCGACTTTGGTTTTGATGTGATTGAGCACGGTGAGCAAAGTAACGTTTTGCAAATCAACGTCATACCCTTGCAGTTCACCTTCGAGACTGCGTTTTATGTTAATTTTCATCAGTCACACCACTCTCTTTCTTCATCTTCGTCATCATAAAAATCGTCATTATCTTCATTTTCAATAATCGTATTTATTCCATAAAATCTGCACATAATACCCCTCCTTCTCTCCATGTAATTGTATGCGCCCCAAACATGACATCGTTTCGTGTAGGGATATCACTGCGATAGTGTGCCCCTCGACTCTCACTGCGACTGATCGCGCACACAACAATAATCTCTGCCAACTCCACTTTATTCCCAAATTCGATGAACTCGACCAAATTGGTATTGCAAATTTTTGACTTATCACGAGGCCCCATAAACGGCAACTCTTTTTGCATCTGACGAATCGCTCCAAGCACCGCTTTGAGACCCATATCCTCACGCACCAGTCCGACGTTGTTATAGAAAATGTTAGCGAGCATCTCCTGTTTTTGATAGAAATCGATTTGATTCGTAAAATACATCACACCGCGTACAAAATTGGTATCTTTGGCAAGTTGCGTATTTTCCAATGCAGGAGCAGGATTTTTGACCCCAAACTCCGCCGCATTTTTTCCGCAATGGCGACCGAAAACGACCAATTCCAACAACGAATTGCCTCCCAAACGGTTTGCCCCATGCGTTTTATGATTGGCACATTCTCCCACCGCAAACAAACCGCTCACATGGGTCATACAGTCGTCATTGACCTCGATGCCTCCCATACTATAGTGCGCTGCGGGTTTGATCGGGATGAGATCATGTACGGGATCAATCCCCTCATAAATCTGAGCCAGCTTGCGCTCTTGCGGGAGTTCATGGTTAATAAAATCTTCTCCTAGATGACGTATGTCGAGATAGACTGCACCGCTTTTGGCAATTTCATCGTGTATCGCACGCGCTACCGCATCACGAGCACCCAGCTCATCCGTAAAACGGTCCCCTTGCGCATCTACCAAATATCCGCCCGCTCCACGCGCACTCTCAGAGATCAAAATAGAGGAACCTTTCAGTGCCGTAGGGTGAAACTGGATAAACTCCAAATCGGCCAGCCTCGCACCCGCACGTATCGCCGCGGCAATCCCATCACCCGTACTGCCTACAGAGTTTGTGGAGTGCTTGCCGTACAATGCACCGTATCCACCCGTAGCCATTATCACAGCATCCGCACGTATCTCCTCAACCTCGCCCGTAGGGATGTTCAAACACGTCACTCCCAACGCACGGTTACTCTCCTCATCCACAATCACATTGAGTAAAAACCGCTCGTTCATAAAGGTGATACCGGCTTTTAAACACTGATCGTACAGCGTATGTAACAGTTTTAATCCCGTATAGTCTTGGGCATGACACGCTCGCGGTGCGCTTGCACCCCCCAAACGTCTGCGCGCTATCTCACCCGATTCATCGCGGCTAAACGGCAACCCCAGCGTGTTGCACCAACGCACGGCATCGGGAGCATTCTCACACAAAAATGCGATCCGTGATTCATTTCCCAACCCTGCGCTGGATTTTAGAGTATCGGCAATGTGATTCGCAATCGAATCCTCACCATCCAAAACCGCATTCATCCCCCCTTGCGCCATCGAGGTTTGGGAACGTGTCGGAAGGGTTTTGGTCATGACGATGACCTCTGCGCCCGCTTCCTGGGCCGACAGTGCGCTCACCAATCCAGCACCGCCGCCGCCGATAATTAATACTTTAGCCATAATAAAGACTCCTTGAATGGGGTGATTGTAGCGAAATGGGTTTTAGTGCTTACTCAAAAAGATTGACTAATTTTTAGGATAAAATAAACAATGCAAACATTATTCTCGATTCTTGGTATCTATCTCTTCATCGCGGTTGGTTTTGGTGCCAAATGGACGTTCAAAGAGAAAATCGACAACCGTACGATAACCTTGCTCAGCGTCTATTTTTTACAAATTTTTCTCACTTTTTGGGTTAGCCCGATTGCTCTTTAGCGATACCAAAGAGCGCTCCATCGCTACGGTTGCAGCACTCATCGGTAATACGGGGAATTTAGGAATTCCGCTGGGGATCGCGCTGTTTGGGGAAGAGAGTATCCCCTACACGACGCTTATTAATCTCGTCAATGTTTTCGTCGTCTATACCCTCGGCGTCTTTTATTACTCACGCGGAGAGTTTAGCGTCCGTGATTCGCTCCTTAATATTCTAAAACTTCCGGTTCTGTGGGCGGCGATGGTTGCTATTTTGTTAAATCTCATCGGGTATCACCCAAGCCCTGCGATTGATAAGACGTTAATGATGGGAGCGTATGCCTCAATGACGATGCAATTGGTATTGTTTGGAATTTATCTGTATGGGATTAAATTGAACAAAATCAATCTACGACTCAGCGTTTGGGTAAACGGCAGCAAATTTATCCTGATACCCTTGATTGCGTTTGGTGTTTTGGGAATGGTGGAGATGGAGCCAATGGTGAAAGGGTTACTGTTTTTGGAACTGATGGTTCCTCTGGCGGTGGCGAATGTCAATCTCGCTTCGCTGTATAACTGCTCCCCCCGTACCGTCACGATACAGGTGTTTATCACATCCGTGCTGTTTTTGGGAATTGCATTAGTACTGCCTACGCTGTTGCGAATGTTTTAATGTTCTCAACCGTTGCCACGATAAGCCGCTCTCTGGCTTCGCGTGATGTCCATGCAATGTGTGGGGTGATGTAAAGACGCTCGGGATGTTTCACTGCCAAAAGCGGATGAGGTGTACTCATTGGCTCTTTGACTAACACATCCAATCCGACATAAATCGGTTTAACATCGATGATTACACTCAACGCATCCTCATC